>WBZM01000045.1_pt1 | contig 229693 bp, 190 predicted proteins | sample 5204271 | NCBI WGS metagenome assembly WBZM01 (sample SAMN12344346, study PRJNA552823) | activated sludge metagenome | biome: Activated sludge suspended growth; feature: Nitrification reactor; material: Wastewater; isolation source: activated sludge from nitrification reactor of wastewater... | reverse complement strand
GTGGGGTGCGCCCTACCAGTACAAGCGCCCGGGCGAGCATGGCGAATACGACCTGTGGTCCTTTGGCAAGGACGGCCAGGCCGGCGGCACCGAGGAAGCCGCCGATATCAACAGCTGGGATTGATCCGCGAATAACCGGCCGACATCCGTGCCCCCCGCACTGAAGGCGCTCGTCGCGCAACTGATCGGTTTCGGCCTGATGGTCGCGACCTTGATGTTCGGCCTGATGCCGCCCGACAAGCCGCTGGCACTTGCAGTTTTCCAGGGCGGTGTCGCAGCAGCGGCAGCGCTGACGCTCAGATGCGATGCCTGGTGGATACCGATACATCTTGCCTTTGCGCCGGCACTCTATGCGGCCACCCGGCTCGGCCTGCATCCGGCGTGGTACTTCGGCGCCTTCCTGTTGCTGATGTTGATATACGGTTCGAGCTTCCGCACCCAGGTTCCCCTGTTTCTGTCCAATCGCGAGACGGCACGCGTCGTCGCCGAACTGCTGCCCGAGGGAAAGCCGTTCCGGCTGGTGGATCTTGGCAGCGGAACCGGCGGACTGCTGCGCCTGCTGTCTAAGGCACGCCCCGAGGCCAGCTTCGTCGGCATCGAAAGCGCGCCCCTGCCCTATCTGTTTTCCCGAATTGCGTCGCGCCGGCTAACCAACTGTCGTGTCGAACGGGGTGATTTCTGGCAGACCGGGCTCGGCGATTTCGACGTTGTCTATGCTTTCCTGTCGCCCGTGCCGATGCCTCGCCTTTGGCGCAAGGTGAAGGCCGAAATGAAGCGCGGCAGCCTTCTGGTCGCCAACAGCTTTCCGATACAGGGCGCCCGGCCGGAACGCGTCATCGAGGTCGGCGACCGGCGTGGCACGCGCCTCTACCTCTATCGGGTCTGAGCGCGGAAATGACGGGGTTTTCAGGCTCTGATCGCGGCATTCCTGCGCACCAGCGGGCGGAGAATCTGCGCATCCATCGCAGGAGTCATCATGGCGCAGATCATTTGCATCATCGGCAACAAGGGCGGCACCGGGAAGACCACCGTTTCGCACATGCTCTCGCAGGGATTCGGCCTGCTCGGGCAACGATCGGCATGCGTGTTGACCGATACCGCCCGTGAACCGCTTTCACCGGAAGGGCGCCGCTATCTGACGGCAGACGCCCGCTCGCCCGAGGCCCTGGCCAAAGTCATGGAAAAACTGCGCTCGCTGAACGGCTGGATGGGCGTGATCGATGGCGGCGGCAACCGGAGCGAGATGGACCGCAAGCTGTATTCGATGGCCGATCTCGTGTTGCTGCCCTTTCGCGACTCGCACGAGGACATCCGCACGGTGATACGCGATCTCGAGGCGTTCCCTCGGGCGTGGGCATTGCCTTCGCAGTGGCCGACCAACCCTTGGCAACGCGACGCGGCCGGGCGAACGGTTGCAACGATGCTTGCCGAATTCAAGGACCGCGTGCTGGACCCGGTGGGCGCCTTGTCGAGTTCCAAGCTGCTGCTGCAGAAGAACATACCTGCCCAGTTACCGACCCCGCTGGCCAACGCCTGCCGCGGCATCGGACGTCAGGTGCTGGACCTGCTGGAAATCATGTACGAAGACGTGACGGATGAACTGGAAGACGAAACCGTCGCGGAAGCCCCTGTTATGAATGCGGACCGGTCACAGCCCGCCAGACAGCACCATTGATCACTGCGGAGGGCGCGCGCGCCTGGCTCCTGGCGATCCCCGCAATCAGACCTTCATGCCGAGCCGGGCAGCCATCACCACCGCCTGGGACCGGCTGGAAATGCCGAGCGAACGGAAGATGTGCGACACATGCACCTTGACCGTACCTTCGGTCAGGCCGAGCTGATCCCCGATCTCGCGATTGCTGAGCCCCTGCACGAGCAGATCGAAGACGCGCCGCTGTGCCGCAGTCAGATCCAGATCGTCCGCCGTAGGCGGGAAAACCGGCCCGCGGCGGCCAGCCGGGACGCCAGCCGGATCCGGCAAGAATATCCCGCCGTCGAGTACCGTGCGGCATGCCGCCAGAAGGACGTCGGTGTGACTGGACTTGGGCACGAAGCCGCTTGCGCCAGCCTGGATCGAGCGATTGACGGACGAGGCATCCTCCTGCCCTGAAACGACGAGAATCGGGATCATGGGAAACTGATTGCGTAGCGACTTGAGCAACGCGAAACCGTTGCAGCCCGGCAAGCGCAGATCCAGCAAGACCAGGTCCAGATCCGGGTTCCGGGAAATCAGGTCGACCGCCTCGGATGCATCGCTGGCCTCGAGCACGACGATTCTCCGATCAAGACGACGCAGTGTGAGGGTCATGCCCTCACGAACCAGCGCGTGGTCCTCCACAACCAGCAGCTTCAACCCTGGTTCTCCCGGTAGCGAAATCACTGGCGCCGGCCGGCCCGGCCGAACGACATTCCGCCGTGCGGCCGCCGGCAGACTGCGGCGCGACATTGTGCGCCCATAGTAGTCGGGTCAGTTGTTTCTAGGTGTTGCATGAAGATCGATCAGCCTAGGACGGAAGTCCTAGGCGGGAAGTACTATGGCCCAGCTTGGCGAACGAGGGCTAGCATGGGACCGATACGTTCAATGGCAGGTGCAGACCGCACGCATGGCATTCAAATCGAACGGATTTCCTCGCAACGCCCCGTCTGGCGCCTTCGGCTATACTTCTTCTCCGTCGCGCGGCTCGGCCATCCCGGAGGTGCGACCGAACGCCGTCAAGGGAGCGCGTGCGGAGATGAAAATCCTGATCGTAGATGATCACCCGCTGATCCGCGAGGCCGTGAAGCACGTGCTCGCCCAGCTCGATCGCGGCGTCAATGTGCTGGACGCGGAAAATTGCGCGGACGCGAGTGAAATGATCGCCGCCAATCCCGATCTGGATCTGGTGCTGCTCGACCTTTCATTGCCGGGTTCCAGCGGCCTCTCGGCCCTCGAATCCCTGCGCGAGCAGCACCCGACAGTGCCGGTCGTCGTGCTGTCCGCGCGCGATGAACCGGGCATTGTCGTGCGCGCGCTCGACGCTGGCGCGATGGGATTCATTCCGAAGACCTCGTCGAACGAGTTGATGCTTTCCGCATTGCGGCTGGTCTTTTCCGGCGGCGTCTATGTGCCACCCCAGGCACTGGCAGGTGATCCGGAATCCGCACAGGTGCCGGCCGCCACACCCGGGGCCGGTCAGACGACCGGCATGGCGCCTTCGGAAATCGGCCTCACCGAACGGCAGACCGAAGTGCTTTCCCTCATGCTGCAGGGCAAGCCGAACAAGGTGATCTGCCGCGAACTGAATCTGGCGGAAGGCACCGTCAAGATCCATGTGACCGCGATTCTCAAGGCACTCGGCGCCACCAACCGGACGCAGGCGGTGATCGCGGCGAGCCGGCTCGGGCTGCGAATCGGGAACCTGATGGATTCCTGAACGACCAGCGTCGCGACACCGGCAACCACTCGAGGAGATGGCGGTGCGCGTCGGCATCGTTTCGGTCTACGTTGACTACCACCGCCGCGGGCGCCGCAACGCACTTGCCCTCCAGCCGCAGATCGGCCCGCTGCTCGCCGGCCTGCTGCCGGCCGACATCGAGATCGAAATCATCAACGAAACTGTGCGGCCGATGGATTTCAGCCGCCACTACGATCTCGTGTTCCTCTCCGCATTGCATTCGGATTTCGATCGGGCACGACAGATCTCGCACTACTACCGGCGCCGCGGGGCCACCACCGTCTTTGGCGGCGCCTTTGCCAGTACTTACCCACAGCTCGCCCTGCCGTACTTCGATGCAATCGTCGTCGGCGACCCGGAAACGACCGTTCCGGCCCTGTACCAGGATTTCTCGCGGCGTCAGTTGCAGCGCGTCTACCGCAGTTCCGCGTACGCGGGCGACCGCGTACCGACGCCACGTTTCGATTTGATGCCTGACGGCGCTCCCTTGTCGTTCGCGCTCGAAGCCAGCCGCGGTTGCCCTTTCAGTTGCGAGTTCTGCGTACTGTCCGGGCTCGGCACCCGCTACGAAACACGCACCGTGGAGCGCGTCGTCGCTGACGTTCGCAACGGCCTGCATCATGCCGCCCGGCGCAGGGTGCCGCGCCGGCTGATCGGCTTTACCGACAACAACCTGGGCGGCAGTCTGAGTTTTCTGCGCGAACTGTGCGCTGCCCTCAAGCCGCTCGGAATTCAATGGTACTGCGCCGTCACCTTCAACGTCATCGCGAACCGCGAACTGGTGCGCCTCATGAGCGAGGCCGGCTGCATGTGCGTATTCGTCGGGCTGGAGAGCTTCAACCCGGCCGCGCTTGCCGACATGCACAAGTACCAGAACGCCGCGCACAAGACGCGTGCGGCGATAGATACCTGCCGTGAACACGGCATCCTGGTGATATCCGGACTGATGTTGTCGCCGCAGATCGACACCATCGATTACATCCACAGCCTTCCCCGGCGGGTACGCGAATCGGGTCTGCATGTTCCGACCTTCCTGTGCTTCGAATCGCCGATTCCCGGCACCCCGCATTTCAACCGGCTCGCCGCCGAACCCGGCGCCTTTCTTCCCAACGCCCTGCTGCGCGACTTCACCGGCTACACGCTGGTCACGCGGCCCCATCACGCGAGCGTGGACGATTTCGTCGGGGCCTACCGCGGCGCGTGCCGGGAGATCTTTTCGACCGCGAGCAGGCTGCGCAAACTGGTCGAGGACGTGCCGTATTTCCTGCGCGCGCGCCGCCCGGGCTGCGCCATCGTCGACGCTGCCGACATGATCGGACTGCAGGGCACCTTCCCGCCGCCACCGACGCGCAGCCTCGTTGCCGGCAGCGACACGCCCCCGCCAGAACGGGTACCCCTTTCCGACGCGGACTTCGAATCGGACGCACAGCGCAGCGCCATTCTCGACCCCTGGCAAGTCACCGACGAACACGGGCGGGTACTGCGCCAATGGCTGCTGTCGCAGCAGCCATTCGCCGGCGAAATGCGGCGCGCACGTGCATCAACAAGAAATCTGGAGACCGTCGAGGCATGAAACCCGCCATCGCCACATCACCCGGCACGGGCTCGCGCGAGCTGCGCGTGCGTGCCGAGCAGGTCAATGCCGTGTATCGCAACTCGCCAACCACGACGATCGGCTCGATCGCGGCCGGCGCCTCGCTCGTCATCATGCTGTGGGGTGCCATCGATCATGCCCTCGTGCTGGCATGGTTCGGCGTGCTGGTGGCCCACCAGACGTTTCGCGTTTATGACTTCCTGAGCTGGCGCCGCGCCCGTCCGGAAGCCGAGCAACTGGTCCGGCGCTGGGCAGATCGCTACTGGCTGGCCACGCTCAGCGCCGGGCTGATCTGGGGTGCCGGAAGCTGGTTCCTCGTCGTACCCGGTTCACCACCGCACCAGACCGTGCTGGCGATGTTCATGGTGGCAATCGCAGGCGTCTCGATCGGCGGCCTGTCGGCATTCTGGAAAGGGTTCATCACTCTCGTGCTGCTGATGCTGGTTCCCCTGATCGTGCGCATGCTGCTGGAGGGAACCACGACGAGCTCCTGGCTTGCGGTCGTCGCCGCCATCGCACTCGGCGTCGCGCTCTCGTTCGGGCGCACACTGCACAAGGTGATCGTGGAATCCTTCGATCGCCGATTCGAGAATGCCGACCTGGTGGAGGAACTCTCGCGTCAGAAGGCGCTGGCCGAGGCTGCGCGTGCGCAAGCCGAAGCGGCCAACCGCGCCAAGACCCAGTTCTTCGCCGCTGCCAGCCACGACCTGCGCCAGCCGCTGCATGCGCTCGGCCTGTTCGCCAGTGCCCTGGCAGACAAGATCAAGGAACCCGACGTGCTGAACGTCGTGCACAGCATCAACACGTCGGTCGGTGCGCTCGAAGGCCTGTTCAACGAGCTGCTGGACATCTCGAAGATCGACGCCGGCGCCATCCAGCCGGTGCCGCAGCCGGTATCGCTGGGCAGCCTGTTCGAGCGCCTGCGCCTCGATTTCGAGGCCGAAGCATTCGACAAGGGATTGCGGCTGACAATACGGTCGACCCGGCTCTGGGTTCGCAGTGACCCGATCCTGCTCGAGCGCGTGGTGCGCAACCTGGTCACCAACGCGCTGCGCTACACCAAGCAGGGACGGGTTCTGGTGGCCGCCCGCCGACGCGGCGGAAGCATCGCAATCGAAGTCTGGGACACCGGCATCGGCATTCCACCCGACAAGCAGGGTCAGATCTTCGAGGAGTTCTTCCAGCTTGCCAATCCGGAGCGTTCGTCGAAGAAGGGGCTCGGACTCGGTCTGTCGATCGTGCGGCGCCTGTGCCAGCTCCTCGAGCACACGCTGGAACTGCGCTCCCGCGTCGACCACGGCACGATGTTCCGGCTAGTTGCGGCCGTGGATCGCGAGCCCCAGGTCGACCAACGCCCGGCGAAGGGATCCGACCGGCTGCCCGGCAACCTGGACGGCATCATCGTCGCCGTGATCGACGACGAGGAGGCCATCGTCGAAGGCATGCGGGTGCTGCTCACCGGATGGGGAGCACACGTGGTTGGCGGGCCATCGGCCGACGTGGTTCTGGGGGAGTTGACGAAGGAGCAGATGAAACCCGACCTGGCGATCGTCGACTTCCGCCTGCAAAACCACGTCACCGGACTCGAGGTCATCGACGCCTTGCGCGCGCGATACGGCAGCGACCTTCCGGCCATCCTGGTCACCGGCAGCACCGCGCCGGAACACATCGAACAGGCCAGACACCACGACCTGCACCTGATGCTCAAGCCAGTGATGCCGGCGAAGCTGCGCACCCTTATCAACTTCAAGCTCCAGCAGCGACTGTCGATCCAGCGCTAGCCAGCCATGGTGGGCGGCGTGTCGAAAGTCCGCCCTCATACCTTCGGCTATGACCACCCGCCAATTGAACGTGCCCGCCCGCAATCCAGTCCTGGCGCGGCTTTGCGCCCAACCGGCAAAAAGTTGCATGGATCACGGCTCATCCGTTAAGCCGATTCAAAGTCGCGCGACCGCGGACGATACTTCAACCATGCAAACGAGGTCGTGACCCGACGCCGGCATCCCCGGCAAGCCCCGCGACCCGCCCAAGGACAACGGAGAACAAGGAGCGCGATCATGATGACGGCAACCAAGGCACGCGACGAACACGACCCCTACTACGACCCGACCGCACCGGAAGCCGGCGTGCTGCCCTCGTTCGCCGAGGCCATCATCATCGCGATCGCCGCGGTGATCGCGCTGGCGGCGCTGTACCAGATCCACGAATCGCTCGACCGCGTCGGCCAGTCAATCGCCGCTACGGCCAGCATGCGCGGTGTCGATGCCGAATCGGTAACGCACGCGCAGGCGCCGCGAATGAACGGCAGCCCCGCGGCCAACTGAGTTTCACCCTGCGAGGCATTCCCCGCTTCGCTGCTTGTCTCCTCCCTTCAAACGCGGCGCAAGCCGCGTTTTTCTTTTTGGCAGGCACGCCTTCGGCGCTCCCGGGCACGGTGTAAGATTCACTGCATGACCCACATCGCCGGCTAGATCGAGGAGCAACCCGTGTCTGCAAACGCCAACCCGCAGGATCCGCTCGAGTTCGTCAGGAACATGTGGTCCAGCATGGGATTCTCCCTGCCGGGCATCATGACGCCCACGCTCGACCCGAACGAGCTCGACAAGCGCATCCAGGATCTCAAGGCCGTCGAAGGCTGGCTGCGCATGAACCTCAACATGCTCTCGGCCAGCATCAACACGCTCGAAGTCCAGCGCGCCACGCTCGCCGCGATGCAATCCTTCGGCCAGCCGGCCGGCGGCAACGCCACGCCGGAGCCGAACGCCAATCCGTTCATCAACCCGTCAATGTGGCCGTGGAACTTCATGCAGCAGCAACCGGCCGAACCGCCCATGCCGCAGCCGCCTGCAGCCGAGCCGGGCGCCGCGCCCAAGTAACCGGAGGCGCCGTGTCGGCCGATCGGCGATTTGCCGACGCGAGCGCATTTCACCCCGCATGGGAACGTGCGCTCGGTGAGTGCATCGATCGGCTGCGGGCTCCGGAAGGCGCGAACCTCGGATTCGTCTATTTTTCCGACCGCTACACCGACGATGCAGGGAGCCTTCTCGCCACCCTGCGCGAGGAAACCGGCATTGCGCACTGGGTTGGCTCCGTCGGCGTCGGCGTCATCGGTGGCAGCGAGGCCCGCATCGGGCAGCCCGGCCTGTCGCTGCTGATCGGCCGCTTTCCTGCCGACAGCTTCCACGTCTTTTCCGGCCGCACGCCCTTGCGAACGCCCGGAAACGGCGTCGAACCCTATTTCGCCGTCGTGCATGGCGATCCGCACACCGCCGACATGTCCGATCTGGTCGCCGACATGTCGACCAAGGTCAGCAGCGGCTTCGTCACGGGTGGATTGTCGTCGGCGCGCGGCGCCACCTGCCAGGTCGCCGACGACATCTTGAGCGGCGGCATCTCGGGCGTGGCCTTCGATGAATCGGTCGCCATCGCCACCCGGCTCACCCAGGGTTGCGCGCCCTTCGGCGAGCGCTACGAAATCTCGGAGGCCGAAGGCAACATCATCGGCCGCCTCGACGGTCGCTCCGCGCTCGAGTGCTATCGCGAAAGCGCTGCGCGCTGCGGCATCGACGACCTGCACCACGCCGCCGCCGTCGTCCTGGTCGGCCTGCCGGCGCGCGGCCGCGACCAGGACGACTACATCGTACGCAGCGTGGTGGGCATCGATCCGCGCAACGGCCTGCTCGCGATCAACGAACCGGTCGAACCCGGGCAGCCGCTGGTCTTCGTCCATCGCACCGCCCAGGCCGCCGACATCGACATGCGACGCATGCTCGACGACCTCGCCACCGGCCTGACCCGGCCGCCGCGCGCGGGCCTGTACTTCTCCTGCACCGGACGCGGCGGCCACATGTTCGACGACGACTCGACCGAGATCGCGATGATCCGCGAACGCCTGGGTGATATTCCCCTTGCCGGCTTTTTCGCCGGCGGCGAGATCTCGCACGACCGCCTGTACGGCTACACCGGCGTGCTCACCCTGTTCCTGTAAGCAGGCCGATCCAGAACGTCAGCGTGAGCATCGCCGCAAGCGTGCTCGCCGACACCAGCCAGGCCACGCCCGGCCCGTCGCCGCCCATGCGCACCGCCAGGATGTAGGCCGAGGTCGCCGTCGGCAGCGCGGCGAACAGCACCGCGCTGTCGTAATACACCCCCGACAGCCCGAGTGCGCGCGCCAGCCACCAGGCCAGCGCCGGCAGCGCGAGCAGCTTGACCGCCGTGAAATAGATCGCCGGCCCGTGCGCGCCGCCCTGCCCGCGCAGGCGCAGCGCAGCGCCGACCGAGAGCAGCCCCAGTGCGATCGACGCTTCGCCGAGCCGGGCGAAGAACTGCAGCGGCACCGCCGGCAACGTAAACCCGGCCGCGTTGAAGGCCAGCCCCGAAAGCGTGGCGATGATGAGCGGATTGCGCGCCAGCTCGCGCAGCAGGCCGGTCTCGCCGTGGCGCGCCAGCATGCCGACCGCGAGCAGGTTGGCCACCGGCACCATGGTGCCGACGAGAATGCCCATCGCCGCCACGCCCTCCGCGCCGTGCAACTTGGCCGCGACCGCGAGACCGATATAGGAGTTGTAGCGGAACGCGCACTGGAACTGCGAGGCGAACACGATCGGCCTCTGGCGAAACAGCGGCTTGGCCAGCAGGCCAATCAGCGCGCCGGTCAGCAGCACCGCCAGTCCGCTGCCGGCCAGCGGCGCCGCGGCGGCGAAGTCGATGCGCGTGCGCGCCAGCGTGCCGAACAGCAGGCCGGGAAAGAGCACGAAGTAGATCAGCTTCTCCAGCCCGCTCCAGAAGTGGTCGCCCAGATGCAGCCAGCGCCGCAGCAGCGAGCCGAGCAAGATCAGCGCGAAATCGGGCAGCAGGAGCAGCACGGCGGACATGCCGCGAGTTTAGCAGCCGCCTGCCGAACGTACAGTGCACCGGCCTGAAACCCGCATGGATACTGGGTTACAGGGTAGCCACCCGCGCACGCGCCGGAAGCTGCGGCGTCTGGGGCAGGCAGGCCGGAGAGGCCCGGCCCATGCGCCCAATGACCCGGCTATTTCACGAGCCGGCGGCGCGACGCCGTTCAGCCGTGTTCGCGCACCAGCGCGACCAGCGCCTCGCCGTAGCGTTCGAGCTTTTTCGCGCCGATGCCGCCGATGCCGGCCAGCGCGTCGAGGTCCCCGGGCTGGCGACGCGCGATCTCGGCCAGCGTCGCGTCGTGCAGGATCACATAGGCAGGCACGCCCTGCGCGCGCGCGTGCTCGAGCCGCCAGGCCTTGAGCAGCGCCAGCAGGTCGGCATCCGCCGGCGCGAGCGCGGGCTCCGCGCCGGTGCGACGTGTCGCTGCGGCGCGCTTGCGCTCGACCGTGCGGCGCATCGCCACCGGCTGCTCGCCCTTGAGCACCGCTCGGCTTGACTCGGTGAGGCGCAGCGCGCCGTGCGCTTCGTGGTCGACGCGCGCCAGCCCCATCGCGACCAGTTGGCGGAACACGCTGCGCCAGTTCGCCTCGTCGAGGTCGGCGCCGATGCCGAACACCGACAGCTTGTGGTGATCCCAGCGCTGCACGCGCTCGACCTCGCGCCCGCGCAGCACGTCGATCAGGTGCACCGCGCCGAAGCGCTGCCCGGTGCGGTAGATCGCCGACAGCGCCTTGCGCGCGGCATCGGTGGCGTCCCAGGTCTGCGGCGGATCGAGGCAGGTATCGCAGTTGCCGCAGGGCGAGCTGGCTTCGCCGAAATAATCGAGCAGGCGCACGCGGCGGCAGCCGGCGGTTTCGCACAGGCCGAGCAGCGCATCGAGCTTGGCGGTCGACACGCGCTTGAAATCCTCGCTGGCTTCCGACTGGTCGATCAGCCGGCGCTGCTGCACCACGTCGGCCAGGCCGTAGGCCATCCACGCATCGGCCGCTTCGCCGTCGCGGCCGGCGCGGCCGGTTTCCTGGTAATAGCCTTCGATGCTCTTCGGCAGGTCGAGGTGCGCGACGAAGCGCACGTCGGGCTTGTCGATGCCCATGCCGAAGGCGATGGTGGCGACCACCACGATGCCGTCCTCGCGCTGGAAGCGCGACTGATTTGCGGCGCGCGATTGCGCGTCCATGCCGGCGTGATACGGGATGGCGACGATGCCCTGCGCGGCAAGCCAGGCCGCCGTCTCCTCGACCTTGCGCCGGCTCAGGCAATAGACGATGCCGGCCTCGCCCGCGTGGTCCTCGCGGACGAAGCGCAACAACTGCGCTCGCGCGTCCTGCTTGTCGACGATGGTGTAACGGATGTTGGGCCGGTCGAAGCTGGAGACGAACACGCGCGCCTCTTCGAGCGCGAGGCGGTGGATGATCTCGTCGCGCGTCTGCGGATCGGCGGTCGCCGTCAGCGCGATGCGCGGCACGCCGGGAAAGCGCTCGTGCAGCAGCGAAAGCTGCAGGTACTCCGGGCGGAAGTCGTGGCCCCACTGCGAGACGCAGTGCGCTTCGTCGATGGCGAACAGCGCGATGCGCGACTGCGCCAGCAGGTCGAGGCAGCGCGGCGAGGTCAGCCGCTCGGGCGCGACATAGAGCAGGTCGAGCTCGCCGGCCAGCAGCGCGCGCTCGGTGTCGCGCGCCTGCTGCGCATCGAGCGTCGAGTTGAGGAACGCCGCACGCACGCCGAGCTGTGCCAGCGCGCCGACCTGGTCCTGCATCAGCGCGATCAGCGGCGAGACGACGATCGCCGTGCCGGCGCGCAGCAGTGCCGGCACCTGGTAGCAAAGCGACTTGCCGCCGCCGGTGGGCATGAGCACCAAGGCATCGCCGCCGTCCGCCACATGCGCGACGATGTCGCCCTGCGCGCCGCGAAACGCGGCATGGCCGAAGGTGGTACGCAAAATCTCGCCCGCGCGAACAGCGCGATCGGCCACGTCATCGGCGCGCACCGCGTGGGAAGCACTCATCGGGACGTCACCCTGAAATCACACGCCGCACGCTTGCGGGCCGAACAGATGTCCGGCCGCATCGGCGCATTCCGCGAGCGGCGCCAGACGCGCCAGCCAGTCGAGCGGCACGCCGTCGCACGCGCCGAACACGGCACCAAGCACGATCGAGCGCCCGCAACTATCGCCACCGGCGAGGATGTTGGCACGCACCGCATCGGCATAGCCGCGCGCATGGCCGAGAATGTGGAACATCACCGGCAGCCCCTGGCCGACGTGGCAGGCGGCGCCGAAGCGTGCCGCCGCAGCCGGGGCGTCGAGCGCATCGCCATCCAGCGCCGCGCGCAGGTCGGCAGACAGCGCCGCCGGCGCCAGCGCCAGCGCTTCGGCGATCGCGTCGGCGCGCGTGCCGCCGCACAGCACCGCAGCGAGCAGCACCGCCGAAACGCGCGCCGCATCGCGTGCGACCGGATTGTCGTTGGTCACGCGTACCGCATCGTCGACACCTGCGAGCATCGCCTCGCGCGTGCGCCCGCGCTGCACGGCGGCGGCCACCAGCGCCGGCAGCGACGCCAGCGCGGGCAACTGGTCATCGTCGGCGCCGGAAGGTTGCGGATAGCCGTCGTGCGCATCCGCGCTCATCAGGCGGATCAGGCTGAGCCGCGTCGGGCGATCGACATAACCGACGTACGCGCCCCCCGGCCCGAAGTGGCGCAGGAAATCACCCTGGTACGCGGCGCAGTCGAAAGCGCCGTCGCGCGCCGCGAGATGACGCAGCATCAAGCGGCAGGTTTCGCCATAGCCGGAAAGGTCGCCGGTGCGCTTGGCACCATGCGCGAAATAGCCCTTGCAGTCACGATAGTGCGCGGCATCCGGTTCGAGGAAGACGATATCGCCGCGCGCGGCGATCTGCGTCAAGCGCGCCGGCTCGTAGAGCCAATGCAGTCCGAGGCTCGCGGCGTCGGCAACGAGTGCGCCGAGAACGGCGCCGGTGAATGGGTTCAAGTTGGCGTTCCTGCGATCAGCGGCCAAGCAGGCCCTTGAGCTTGTCCTGCACCTGAGATTGCACCTTTTCCTGAACCTTGGCCTGCGCCTTCTCCTGCAACTGCTTTGTCGCTTCCTCGACCTTCGCCTTCGCAAGATCGGTCGCAATGGCGGCGAAGTCCACCTGGTAGGACAGGGCGTCGAATGGCCCGCTCAGGCGCACCGGCACGGTGACGCCCTTGAGATTGGCGAGATCCTTGCCTTCCTGGCCGGTCGAGGTGTTCACCACCGTGGCCTTGGCAAGGTAGTCGAGCTTGCTCTCGGCGATGTTGACCTGGCCGGCGCCGGCCAGGCGCAGCAGCGGCGACTTGGCAGACAGGTCGTCGTTGTGCGCCACGCCGCCCGCGATGCGGAACGACGCCGTCATTTCGGTGAAATCCGTCTTCTCCGTCGTCACCGCCTGCTGTGCCGCGCCCTGCTTCGCGCTGCCTGTCAGGGCCTTGTATTCGCGCAGCGTCTTGGCGATGTTGATGCCCTTGACCGCGCCGTCGCGCAGTGCGACGCGGGCGCTGCCGCCGAGGGCACGCTTCATCGCATCGACGCTCGGCCCTTGCGTCGCGATGTCGAGCGCGAGGTTGCCGCGGCCTTCGAGCATGTCCTTCTTTGCCACGTCGCGCAGCAGCGGGTCGATGTTCACGTTCGTCAGGGTTTCCTTCGCAATGATGCGGTTGCCGTTGGCGTCGGCGCTGAGGCTGCCGGCAAGCGTGCCGTCGTAGAGGCTCGCCGAGTGCGGCGCGACATCGAGCTTGCCGTTGGCCGCCTTGATCTCGAGCTTGATGTTGGAGGCCTTGATGCCCGATGCCTGCAGCGCGCCGATGCGCACTGCACCGGTCGCATTGAGGTTCTTCAGCGCCGAGAGGTCGATCGGCTTGTCGGCCGTGTCCTTCGGTTTCTTCGGGTCCGGCGGGAAATACTTATCGACGTTGATGCGGTCGATGTCGACATCGAAGCTCAGCGCAAGCGGCGCGAACTTGCTGGCGCCGAACTTCGCACGAATCGCGCTTTCGTCGAACTTCGTCGCGAGTTGCCCGTTCGCCGTCTGCTTGCCGAGGTCGGCGTGCAGTTCGCCTTCCAACGGCAGGCGCAGGCTCTTCATCGGCATCTGCGGGCTGGCGACGTCGAGCTCGCCGCCGATCTTCGCGAGGTCGAAACGCATCGCCTGCAGATTGGCCGCAAGCGGCGTGCTCACGCGGCCCTTGACCGTGCTCTCGCCCGCCTTTGCATCGAGATCGAGCGCGAAGGCCGGCATGTCGAACGCGAGCGTTTTCAGGTTGGCGTCGAGCGGCGTGTTCACCGTGCCGTGCACCGTGGTGTCGCCGAGCTTCGCATCGACCGTCATCGCGAGCTTGCCGATCTTGAGCGCGGCGGACGAACCCTGCATGCCCGCGAGATCGACCTTCGCATCGAGCGTGCGTTTCGCGCCAGCGAGGCGCGCAACCAGGCTCACCGTCTCGCCGCCGGCCTTCTCCGCGTCGGCCTGGAGCTTCGGCGCATCGACTTTCACGGCGAAGGATTCTTCATCCAGCTTGCCGGTGGCGTCGAGCTTGAGTCTTTCGACCAGCAGCTGGCCGCTCGCGGTGTCGAACGCCAGCCTGCCGGCGCCGAGCACGAGGTCGAGGCCGGCGAGCGGCGCGACATCGCCCTTCACGCGAACGTCGGTTGCGGCGAGCGCGAAGCGCTTCTTGTCGAGATCGATATCGTAGTCACCCTTGACGGCCAGATCGGTTTTCGCGGCCGGCTTCGCCAGTTCGAGCTTGCCGGCGAGGTCGAGTCGGCCGCTGGCCTGGTTGGCGATCTTGCCGGTGGCGAGATTCAGGTCCGACAGCGTGGCCGACTGCCCGGCCTGCTCGTCGCGCCAGGCGAGCTTTGCGCCCTTGAGCTTGATTGCGGAAACGTCGAAACGCACCGCACCGCTGTCGGCAGATTCATCCTTCGACATCAGGTCGTCGATGTTGAGCTTGCCGTCCTTTCCGCGCACCAGCGTGGCATCCACGCCTTCGAGTTCGAGTCGATCGACCACGACCTGCTTCGAAAACAGCGGCATCACCGCCAGCGAGACGCGCGCCGAGGCCAGTGCGGCGAAAGGCTTGTCCGATGCATGTTCCGACAGGCGCACACGGCCGATCTGCACGCCGATCGAGGGCCAGAACGACAAGGCGACGTCGCCATCGATCGAAAGTTCGCGCTGCTTCTTCTCGCGCACGATCTGGGTGACTTCCGCCTTGAGCTTGTTGGCATCGAAGGTCGCATAAGCGATTAGTCCGCCGGCGACCAGCAGCGCGGCAATGCCGCCGAGCGCAAATGCAACGTAGCGCAGTATTTTCATTGTGTCCGACCGTCTCCTCGGTTCGAGCGGCAATCATAGCGCATGGTGTCTGCGGGCCGTCGCGGGCGTCCTGCGCCGTGCCACCCTTTCGGCACCGGGGTGGCCGCACAGATTCTTGCGATCGACCGCTTCAATATCACTAAAGTTATCCGTTAAGGTATTGTTCTTCGCAAAGCAGTCCAGCAAGCAATCCAATAACGCGACCCGACCCCATGCAGGCCCCGACGCTGACCCGGCACGACGTGCTCGTCTGTGAAGACGATCCGGCAACCGCGCATTTCGTGCGCGCGATCCTCGAAAGTTGCGGCGCAGCATGCGATGTCGTGGAGAACGGCGAAGCGGCGATCGACGCCGCCGCCGCCGGCGAATGGGATCTGATCCTGATGGACATCGGCCTGCCCGGCATCGACGGCATCGAGGCCACGCGGCGCATCCGCCAGATCACCGACTGCAGCGGGCGCCGGATTCCGCTGGTGCTGTTCACCGCGATGAGCGGCGCCTCGGTGTGGGTAGACGGCCTGCGCGCCGGCGCCGACGACATCGTGCCCAAGGCGATCGACCAGTCCCTGCTCAAGGCCAAGCTGCGCGGGCTGCTCTCGGCCTCGGCGCAGGCGCGCCTGCTGGCCGAGCGTTCGCGGCAGTTGCGCGCCTATCACGACGCTGCCGAGCGCGAAAAGGACTTCGGCCGGCACGTGCTGACCGCGCTCACCCGCCGCGGCCAGCTCGCCGATCCGGCGCTGTTCGTGTGGCAGCGCGAGGTCGACGGCCTGTCCGGCGACCTGGTTGCGCATCGCCGGGTCGGCGACGCCCATTACCTGCTGCTGGCCGACGCCATGGGCCACGGCATGAGTGCGGCACTGGTCACCATCCTGGTGGCCGACATGTTCTACGCCATGGCGGCCAAGGCATTGCCGCTGCCCGACATCGCCGTCGAACTGAACCGCAAGCTGGTACGCACGCTGCCACCGGGCAATTTCGTCGGCGCGACGCTGGTGCGCGCGCAATCCGGCCGGCTCGATGTGATCAACGCAGGCATGCCGGCATGCCTGCTGTTGCGCGGCGCTGCCGTGGTGGCCGAATTCGCCTCGCGCAACCTGCCCTTCGGCATCGAGATCGGCGAATCGGGCCCGGTTGCCGAAGCCGTTGCGGCGCAGCCGGGCGATCGCCTCGTCCTGCTGTCCGACGGCGTGCTGGAAGGCCCGCTGGCGCTCGACACGCTGGTCGCCGCGGTCGCCGACGGCTCGGTCGGCGCAGCGCTCGACGCGGTAGACGCCTTCCGCGACGACGCGACCTGCGCCGCGCTCGATCTCTGACTGCCCCGGCACCCCGACCGGTTCTGCAGGGTTACAGATTCGCCGGCACGTGCGGCTGCAGCGACGGCTGGCTTGCCACCAGCCGCGTGCGCCCGATGTGCAGGTGCGAGGCGAACAACGCGTAGTTGTCCGAATTGCGCATGCGCAGGCTGTGCGGCAGCTTCATCGCCTTGTCGCGGTAGCCGTGGTCGACGATGCGCCGCTCCTTCGCTTCATCGTCGACGAAATGCAGCAGCTCGTGCATCAGGATGTGGTTGAACAAATCCGGCACCACACCGTGATCCAGCCCGCTGCACAGGTAGACATGCCCGGAATGCACCTCCGGGATCTCGCGGCGGTCGTCGCCGAGCTGCATCGGGCTGTAGGCCATCCAGTCCTTGCCCAGCGGGTCGATGGTGAAAATCGACACCCCGAACGGATTGCCGCCGGTGAGCGGGCTGATGCGCGATGCGAGCACACCCTTGACGCGCACGAAAGTCGTGCGGATGAAGCGTAGCTCGCTCAGCGTCGTGGCCTGCGACTGCTTGCCGAAGGCGAAGTAGAGATCGGCGATCTCGAACGGGCGCGTCGACGGGGTCAGCCCGCTGCCGCCCAGGCTCAGGGCGTCCATCGCCGACTCGGCGCCGCGAATCGCCTTCTGCGCCATGGCCAGCAGCGCGGGCATCGCCTGCGCGGTGCGCGCCAGGCGTGCCGCGTTCTGCGCCGCCAGACCTTGCTTGGGCACCTCGTTCATTCTCTTCAGCGTCGGACCGCCGGGGTCGACGCGCCCGTCGCTCGCCACGCGGTGAAACTGCTGGAAGGCGCGGATCGCGCCGTTGGTCTTCGGCCCCGCCAGGCCGTCCTCCGCCAGCGGCGGCAACGGGCCGCCATCGCCCGGCGCGATCTTGTTGAGCAACTGCTGGATCTTCAGCACGTCGTCCTTGCGGTTGAAGCCGCCCACGCCGACCGATTTCTCGATCGTCCAGGCCGATACCCCGCCTTCGAAGCGATAGACGACACACGCGTTCTCGGTATGCGCTCGAACCTGCATGGCCACCTCCTTCGCAATGCCGGCCGCAAGTGGTTTGCTCACATCGTGGGCTCGCACCCAATCGGCGGCTCGTGGAACGAACCCGGAACAGCGCCGGAACGTGACGAAAATCCATCATAGGCAAAGCGCGGCAAGGCCACGTCGGCCGGAAAGCCGATGCGCCACGAGCCGCGTGGGATAGGCTTCGTGGCCATGCCATCGCTGCACGCCTCATGGATAGGCGCTTTGCAGGCATGAACGCTTAAGATCGCCTGCCCATGCGCCTCCCACGGCATGGACATGACGGTGACTGCCTCGGCACACCTCGACGCGGCCTTACGGCCTGCCGAATTTTGCGTCGCCACAATTTCGAGGCGAAATACGAACTACACTTGTTTGCACAACGCCGGCGAATTTCGCGACCGGCCGCCTGCGAGGGAAAGGCACCCATGCCGTTGCTCTGGAACGAAACCGAACACAGCGTCGGCCATCCGCTGCTGGACGAGCAGCACCGCACCCTGCTTTCCATCTGCCACCAGCTGGCCGGGCTGTCGGCCGACGATACGCCGCACGCCGAAGGCGGCTTCCTCGACGTGCTGGGCGAACTCGCGCGCTACGCCGACACGCACTTCGAAACCGAGGAATCCCTGCTCAAGAAACACGGCTACCCGGAACTCACCGACCAGATCGGCGAGCACGACGAATACCGCGCCCGCATGACCCTGTTCCTGCGCAACGCCCGGCACGGCGTGCTCGAGCGCAGCAGAATCCAGGCCTACCTCGTCGACTGGTGGCTCGGCCACATCGCCAACACCGACATGAAGTTCCGCGGATTCCTCGAAGCGAGGCTCGCGGCAGATCCGTCCGGCGCAGCCTGAGACGCCGCTTCGCCAAACCGCGCGTGCGGCACGCTGCGGCGGCAAACCGCCCGCCACGAATACCCTGATGGAATGCGCAAACACACGGCCGGATCGCGCCTGGACCGGACCACTGCAGCCGGCCTGCCCTGCGGGCCGCGTGGCATGGTGCGGGTGGCGGTGGCAGGCTCCGGCGTGCCGATTGATGCGGGTCGTGAGGTGGGAGTCGCGGCGGTTCGGTCAGATGCGTTTTGGTTGCGGCGCGGGTTGTTCAAAAACTAATCGACCACGGCCCCTTTTTTCTACTATGCGCAGGGGTCGGCACTCGCCGCCGCGATCCATTCGTCTTGATGCGCCGACCAGCAGAAGGGTCGTCCGTGATCGCGATGAAATCAATCCCGTCTTCGCTGAGTACATCGCCCACGCGCAACTGCCCCAACTCCTCGAGTCGAGCACCGGTCCATAGACCGAGCAACGGTAGCCAGTAAGCCGCTTCGCCTTTGCCGCCCATCGGGCGCAAGCCCCGCGTGAACACGGGAGACGAAAAGATGCGATTGAGCTCGTCGACAGTGAATGGCACGCGCGCTTTCTGCTGCACCTTGGGACGCGTGAGCTTGATTCCACGAACGGGATTGGCCTGAATTCGCTCATTCGCAGCTGCCGTTTCGAGCACTGCCGACAGCAGACCGAGATACTTCTTGACCGTGGCGACTGACTTGCCGTCGGCTAGCATTCGATCCTTGGAGGTCACGACATGTAGGCGCTCGATCGCATCGGCAGCGACATCACCATTGACCTGGCCGAATCGCTTCACGACCGTGTCGATTTCGAGCAGCGTGCGAGGCGCCCGCTGCGACTGGGACTTCCAGTAGATAACCAGATCGCGCAGCCCTGCCCGCGCATCGTTTCCCCCAGAGGCCGCGATTACGGGAAAGAACAAATCGACCTTGGGCAATCCACGCAGTCGCGTGAAGTCGTCCAACAGCCTAGCCTTCAGCGCGGTCATTACGCGCTCAGCTTCGCTTCGATCAGAGGTCTTGAGAGAGACGAGGAATTCCGACCTACCGTAGTGCACCCGCAGGTCTTCAGGGACACGGCTGCGGAAATAGTACCGCGCACCACGCCGGACAAGATTGGTTTGGAGTCGCATTGCTGACGCGTCCTCTGCGTGTAGCAGTTACGTGTAGCAAAAAAAGCGATTCCTGCAGCGAAGTGAGACTGAATCGACTGCTCGATCAGCCCGTTACGCAAATTTGGCGCGCCCGAGACGATTCGAACCTTCGGAGACCGAGACAATTCGACGGGCTTATTACGTTGTAAAATACCGCATTGCCTGAAATATGGTACTAAGTGTATTTAGTAATTTGTTTTATATGTAGTTATTGGACTACGCAAGATTCACGTTGCCACGGCCAAGCCCGTATGACACCCTATCGTCCGATCACAACTTCACATTTCCGGGGGGACGGACGGTGGCTTCGGACGGCGGGCATCCCGCCCCTTGGACTCGTTTGGGCACGGCTGCCGCACTGCTGTCCTACCTCGATTCCTCCGCCGGGCTGGGTAATCGCCCTATCTGGAAAGCACTGACTACTGCGTTTCGCATCGCCGAAGATCCCGGCGCACTCTTCGCACTGGTGCGGGCATTCCAGCATGTCGTCGTCGTTGGTCGCAAGATCGGCCTTGCCGGCGACAATGCCTTCGAAGAATTCTGTGCCATCACCGACCATCTGGCGGCAATCGTTGCACGCGTTCCCGATGCACTCCGACTGCGCATCGCCAACCCGCGCATCGGCATCAGCCACGCGCGCGGATCGCCCGAATACTTTCCTCTCCTCGCCTGCTTCACGGTCGATTTCGGCAATCCCGCTTTGACCGCTCGCATCACGGCGGTACAGGCGATCATCATTCTCGCGGTCATCCATGGACCCGCTGCGACCTCACTCCTGGCTACGGTTGCCCACGGCATTCGGAAAGCGCAGAGTCTGCCGCACCCGTGGGCGGAACTGCTGGACCTGCTTCCCGACCCGGACGCGGCGGCGGACTGGCAAGATGCGACCCGCCACCGGTGCCGCGACCTGCTCGCCCGGCTCGACCCCAAGCAGCCGCTGGCACCGGCACAAATCGCGTTTCTCAAGGCCCTGCTGTCGCTGCTGCATGCGCTGCACGAAAGCAGAAGAATATCGCGGCGCACCTTCCCTGCCGTCGCCGACCGCAACGAACTCGATCTGCCGCCCGGCGAGCTGCGTCCACTGCGACGCGCACGCCCACCGGTCATCCAGAAACGGCAGACTGACGGTGATGCGGAACGCGAAGCGCCGGCACTCGCAACCCTGATCGCGCCAGAGCCGCGGGATTCTGACGACGAGCCGGCGCAGCAGGATCTGGCGACGGCGGAGCCCACCACCGTGCAGGAAAGCGAAGCGCCCGCCGCCGAGGTGCGCCGTCAGGACCGGCGCAATGCCTACCGGCTCACCGAGATCCGGCAGACGCTGCGCTGGAGCTGGGACCACCTCAATCACCATGACATTTCGCTGCCGGTCACCGCCGCCCGCCTGGCACTGCACGATCACGAGCCATCCGGTTCAGCAGCCCTCTTCGCGATGCTGTCGATGGCAACCGGCATCGGTCCGGCCGATCTGTCGCAACTGGCCATTGATGACGAGGGTGCGCCCGAACATCTCGATTCAACCGGCCACTGGGTGCGGCCGGTCCTGCGCCCGCCTTTCGGCTGGTCAGCTCAGGGCGGCCACACCACGCAGCTCGAACGCGTCGAAGACCATCTGCGCCTGCCCCTGCCCGGGTGGATTGCCGACGCCCTGAGCAGGCGGATGGCGGTGCGTCCCGCCGCACGCTCGGTTGGTGCGCTGGTGGGCTGCGGACCGGCAGACGCAATCGCATTCCTCTCCGCCTGGCTCGATCCGCTGCGCACCCGCCACCCGAACGCAAGGCTGACACACGGACGGATGGCCGCCGCGCTGGGCGTCGAGCTTTACGCGCGCACGCAGGATGACCTAGTCGTGCATACGCTGCTCGGCCGACCCGAGGACGTGCCGCCGACCGGCAGCTACTACGGATCGATGCGGCTGGGCGACTTGCGACAGACCTATGCGGACGCCTGTGCCGCGCTATTCGGAGATGCCCCATACGTCGTTCCCGACACCCGATCGGGCCTGGCCGGCAGCACGCTGGTGCCACGTGCGGAGATCATGGCAGGCTTCATCGAGTCGATGATTTGCCGCATCGAGGCTGCGTCGGGCCGCGATCCGATTGAGTCACACAATGCCTTTTGTCTCTATGTGCTGTGGCTGCTGATGGCGGGCACGGGCCATCGCCCGGTGCAGGATCCGTTCGAGCGGATCGAACTCTTCGACCTCAATAGAAAACTCGTCTGCATCAACGACAAGGCCGGCCCCGGCCGCAGCGGACGCCTGGTGCCGCTCACTACGCTCTCAACCAAACAGCTCGAGCACTACCTCACGCACCTGCGCATCCTCGCCGCCGCCCTACAACCCGATGCACCCGAACTGGCCGCAGCAATCCTCGGTGCCACCGTGCCGCGCCGGCCGCGCGCGCTGCCGCTCTTCTTTTTGCTGGTGCCCGAGGGTTCCGGATGGCAGCGCATCGGCGTGGCCGAACTGCGTGTGTCGCTCGGTCCGCTTGCCGGACTGCCCGCCAATCTGTTCCGGCACGTGCTGCGTGCCACCGCCGCACGGGAAAGCTGGCCGCCTGCACTGGTGCACGAACTGTTAGGCCACGTCGAGGCCGGCCTGCCGGCCTTTGGCAATGCCTCGAGCCTGATGCCGGCCGACTACGACGCCCTGCGCGGCCCGATCGAGACCGCGTTGCGCGAGACGGGCTGGCGCGTGATCCCCGGCCCGCTTGCCCGACGGCGCATCGAGTACGCACCCGGGCTCGAGCTTCGCCTGCGCAACCTGCCCGAGCTGCCACTCGGCATGGCCCTGCGCCGCGACGCCGCAGCGCGGCGCCTGGGCAACGCGCGGCAGGCGGTCAACGACGTCATGCGCGAGGCGCTCGGACGCCGACGCCTCGACACAATCGACCAGTCGCGGGTCGACGCGATGGTTCGCGCGGTACTCAAGGGCCGGCGCGCACCGGCCGACCTCCCCGCACTCGAGCGCTACGCGCGGCTGCACCGGCGGCTGGTCTACCTCAAGGCTCGCTACAGCCTCGCCATCGCCCTGCCCGCCCGCTACAGCGCCCTGCCGCTCGAACCGGCCGCCTTCCCCGCCGACTCGCTCGTTCTCGCCGATGCCGGGCGCGCGCTGGTCGGCGCGTTCGGCGACCTCGCCTTCCGCCGTGCCCGCGCGCAGCGTCTCGACCGCGTGCCGCCCGATCGTGCCGTAGTGGAGGCGGTCGCCAGCGCGGTGCTGCACAGTTGGGTACTCGACGCCCGACTGCTGCACAACCTGCTGCGCAGCGCCACCTGTCCGGTCGTCGATGCCGGCCCGTTCGGGCTTCTGGGCGAGTTCGAACTTCGCGTCAATGCGCACGACATCGAACTGCGACGCCATCGCCTGCATCCGCTTACGGCAGCATTGATGCTGCGCCTCGCCCAGGCGGACCGCGAGGCCCATGCAGCCGCCTCCGCCGGCAAGGCGTTCGTCCAGCTGGTGACCCAGCTTGCAGCCTGCGCCCGGCTGGATCCGCCCGAGCGGCCGAGCTGGCAGGGCGCCCTCGACTGGCTGATCGAACGCACCCGCCCGCTCGCCCGCCTGGCGCTTCCGGCCACGCTGGCGACCTTCCAGGACGGCATGCACCAAAGCGTGAGCCTGCCGCGCGAAGCACTGGTGCGCATTCTGACGGGCCGCCCGGCACGTTCGCTGGTGAGCGCACAGCCCGGCGACAGTGCCACGGAGGCCGGTACTGCAGACGGCTGCGCGACGGACGAACCTCGACTGCCGGTCACGGAGGGTACTGCGGCGGATACGAGCACCACCGAACGGGCACGGGCGCGCAGCATGCCGCTCGACCGCACGCTGCGCGAGGCGATCCGCACGCTGGTTCGGCAGCGCGGCGAGACGACCCGTGGCGGCCGAACGCAGTACCTGCGCAGCCATCGCAGCAAGGATGCCCTGGCCGGCGTTACGCGCCGCGCACTGTCCGACCACGATGATGCCCCGGAGGCAGTCCGTCTGCTCGCGGCCTGGCTGCTGCACCTGTGCGAGCACGGCACGCGCGACCAGCCCGACCTGCGCGCGAGCACCTGCGCGACTTACTACGAGACACTGGCCGGGCCGCTGCTGCGCTGCTGTCCGGAACAGCGCCTCACCGCGCTGCACGAGGATGCGCTGGCCGACGTCTATGGCCGCATCATCGAGAGCGTGCCGTCGCGCAACCAGGACTACACCCTCGGCCGGCTGCGCGAGTTCCACCGGTTTCTGATGGACGGGGGCGGCGTACCGATGGTCGACTGGCTGGACATCGCCCCGGAGGAGTGCGTGCGCCACATCGCGGTCGATGCCGGCTTCATCGGATGGCACGACCATGTGGCGATCCTCGAGCTGCTGCGCCACGATCCCGCTGCCGATCCGCGCACCCGCCACCTGCAGGCCGCGATCTGGTTCTTCTGTTTCCGGTTTGGTCTGCGTTCCGGCGAAGCTTTCGGCCTGCGCCGGCGCGACCTGATTGTCGATGCCGAGCCGCCGGTGGTGCTCGTTCGCCACAATGACTATCGGGAAACGAAAACCGAGGCCGGCATCCGCCAGGTGCCGCTGATCGGCCCGCTGCTCGAGGCGGAACGCGCCCTGCTCGAGGACTGGGTGGCGCACATCGGCGAGTACGCCGACGACGACAGCCTCGCCGCCCTCTTCTCCGCCGAAGGCGAGCCCCGCCGGCTGATCGACCGGCGGGGCATCACGGCGCGCATCGAGGCGGCGATGCGCGCCGTCACCGGCGCTCCCCGCATGCGCCTGCACTATGCGCGGCACGCCTTTGCCACGCGCGGCGAATGGCTGATGACGCTGGACGGATTACCGCGCGACGGCGCACTGCGCGAGGCCACCAGACGCATCATCGGGCCGATCGAGCCGCACGAAGCACGTTGCCTGCTGCTGGATGAGACGACCCGCTCGGCGCGCGGGCCATGGGCGCTGAGTGCGGCCATTGGCCATGCAGCACCGGCCATCACGGCGCGCCACTACCAGCACGCGACCGATCTCCTTGCCGCACTCTGGCTGGGGGCGCGCTTTGAGGAAACCGCCGTGCGCTGCGATGTGCCGACACTGGCCTACCTTACCGGAAAGCATGCCGCACGGCTGCGCAGCGGCGCGGCCGGCGCCGCGGACCTCGCACTCGACGAACCGCGCGTGCGCAATATCGGCCACGGCACCTTCGTGCCGCTCGACGCACTGGCCGTGCGCACACCGTCGGTACCCGCGCTGCCGGGTCGCAATTCCTTCGAGCGCTCTTCGGTGACACTCGAACAGATCGATCGCGTGCTCGAGCAGGTTCACCGGCGCGGCCGCACCGATGCGGTCGGCCGGGCACTCTTCCTCGACGGCGAGGAACTCAGGAGGCTGCTTGCCGACGAGTACGACGTACGTAACGCGGCCCGCTATGACATCGCGCAATCGGGCTGGATCGGAACCCCCACGCGCCATGCGCTGCGCCATCTGCGAACCGGCAAACGCACACCATCGGAGCGCCGCGCCGTGCGCAGCCTGCTGCGCGGCCCGCTCGCCGAACTGCTGCATGAGGCGGAAGGCCGCGACCTTGCCACCGACGCGGCACGCATCTGGTGCCTGCGGCATGCGCCCGGGGCGACGGCACTGGCGCTGGGCAACGGGGAGGATCTGTCTGTCATGGTGCGCTGGCTGCGGGCCATCGGCCAGGATGTCGCGCAGATCGAACTGCGCATGCCGGATGCTGTCGCGACTCCCGAGTCCCGGGCAATGATCGCCGAAAGCGTGGGACTACCCGCCAGTTGCATCACTCTCGGCAAGCGCGTGCGCAGCCTGCCGGAGCGAGTGCGTGCGCTTGCCGCGCAGCGCGTTGGCCTGATGGTGACGCATGGCGCCGCCGGTCCGCTATTCGGGATGAACCAGTTCAACCGCGCGCTGTTCGTCCTTGCCGTCTACCTGTGGCAGGCAATCGGCGAAGACGTGCTGCACGCCGCCGCGTTCGGGCGCTCACCGCGGATCACAACACTGCGCGACCGCTCCGGCGGCTGACGTTTCACCGCGACCGGCCGGACCATTGAAATGCCATGGAAAACGGTCGGCCGGTCGAGTTTCCGGGGCTATCCAAAAAACCACCCAATATTCGCGTTGATTTCGGCTGGTATTGGGGTGAAATCGCCCGAACAATCGAGGCGTCGTCATCCCTCCAATCTGCTCTAGGAGATGTCATGCCCCGCCTCACCCACGATCAGATCGCCCGTTGCTCGCCCGTGGTTTTGCTCGCGCTCACGCAGCCCCATCGGACCCTTAAGGCCGACGGCGCTTATCTGGGCGACTTCCCTGCCGGCGGAGAAAGCCAGGTCGCAACCGAGTTGCTGCTGAGCGAACTTGCCCGGTTAGAGCTCGAAGACGAAGACGCTGTACGCAGTATCACCGGCTGGGCGGTGATGCATGTGACCGACGCCAGGCGCGTCGGCTATTTTGGCGTCGCGCTGGCCGTCATGCCGCGGCCAGAGCAGTTGAAGGACACACGCACGCTCGCGGATCTCGCCAGCAAGGTCGCCGCCCGCCTCGAACGGCTATACGTCCTGGCGTGCGATGCGACTCTGCGCCAGAAATCGCTGCTCGACGACGTGCCGGAGGAAGATGACGAAGACATAGTTCCCGGTTCCGAATCGGACCTCGATAGCGAGCTCGGCGCGCAGCGCCTCATCGCGGCACTATCTCGTGGTTCGGTCACCGTGCGCGTCCTGGGCGCACCGCCGGTCGACATTGATCCACTCGGCCGCCACCGCGCGACCAGCGGCCAGTTCTGGCACGTTGGAACCAGTACCCTGCGCGGCATCGTCGACAACCAGTCCTGGCGGCGCGGACGCGCCGAACTACATGGTCGCCTGCAGAGCCTCGACGGCGACGGCGCGGAAGCGACCCGCAATATTCAGGTCGGGGTTGCCGAGGATTGCTTTCGGGCCTTGCTACCCTATTTTGCCGAGCGGAGATATTGCGAGTTCACAATTGATGTGTATCGTGCAAAAGGAATTCTTGGCGGAACCGTGATTCGCTATGCAATGACATCTTTTCGTGCCATCGCGGATGCGGACATGCCCCTGTTCCGGTGAACAGCTTTTCTGGGGGTACGGTGTCGGAACCGCTTCAGTGCCACTTCAATGGATCGATCCGAACCCGGGCGTCAGCCGGAAGTGTCCCGCAGCGCCGGGGCATGGGGCGCTGAATCAGCTTTGCCCGGCTCCTCCGACTTCGACTCACGCAGCATTTGCTCGAGTTTCAGGACCACATCCGGCCGGACCTCCGACATGACGAGCGCCCACCGCTCGACCTCCCGTGCAAATTCTTCGACGGTTCGGACGTCGCCGACTTCCAGACCTATCCGCGCGTGGCGCTTGATCTCGTCAGTTGTGAAGCGGACGCGCCGACCCGATGTCAACATTCGTCATTTCCTCATTCAAGTGGTCAGTCGAATCCGGCCGCGTGCGCTCCACAATATCCTGCGAAACCGGCTTTGTCTGCGGGCACTGCCATCTCCGCAGTTCTCAGAAGAATGCAATAGGCATGGCCCTCCGTCCCCGCAACAAACCAACGCCACCGCATGCATGCGGTCTTGCTCTGTCTCATCAATTGCATATGTTCGAGCCGTGCCCGACTCGTAGCGCCGCTGACATGCGCACGACCACGGCCTCGCTCCGTGAGGACGTGTCGAAAAGCGACCCTCTGGCAACCCCCATTCATCCCGACAGATGGTGGCAGCGTCTCCAGCCGAGCGGCTGACGACCTCAGCGCACACCGGACCGATACACCCGCAGGGCGAGCCGGGCGATAGAGGAACTGAGCTGGTTCGTGCCGCTCCGAGGGATTAGGACGGCAGGGAGGATCGAAACAAACCAGGTCTTGCCATCCTGCAGGCTTTGGCATCGGAACACACCAAACGTCTTGGCGCGCAGGGCGGCTTCGAACCCCCGGCTGGAGAACTGTGCATTCACGCGGCTGTTGTAGTGCTCTGCCTCTTCCAACATCTCCATCCCGATGTTCGAAGCAACCGCGTTTTGGACTTCTTCCGCGCCTGCGAAAGCGCCGTTGGCCGCCAAGTAGCGGCTCACGCGATTCTGTGCATCGAGGTACGCGAAGATCGGATTGCGGTTCATGCCTGCGATCGGATCGTCTGTGTAGGGTTGATACAGCTCCCAGCTTGCCCCGGTGGCTTCGCAATAGCGTTTGATGTCAATTGCGGGGCGCGCCAGTTGAATGAAGTTCGCGTCGGTGAAGTATGCTGGCCAGGTTACTGTGCTCCCATCCTTAGAGATTTCTGCCTTGTGCCGATAGGCGGACGCCCCTCGGCTCGGAACCCGAGAGGCGATCTGATCCAGCTTTTTGGAAACGACATCGACGCCGTCGAGGAAAGCTGACTGCTCTTCATCGAAGAAGCGCGTTTTTACAAAGTCCTCGGGTGCAAGCGACGCATATCTGGGCGCGTCTTCCGGCATCAGCACACCGGAGAGTTTCGCGACCACCGACACGCATCCTTGAAGCGAAAGTACGAACCCAAGCACGCCGATCCAAAGCCGCTGGCAACGACCTCTGCACGCTGGGTGGCCTTGATCTCGTTCGTCCGGACGTATCGATCGATTCCGCTGTCGCATGCTTCCTCCTCCGCAGGCCCCGGCAGTCGGGGGTATGCCAATCGAGAAGCCAGTATAACGGACATGTCCCGTGGTGCAATGTCCGGCAGTACGGGACGATGTGCTGGTGCCCAATCTGTCCGAACGCCACAAGAAGCACCCCAGTCTCGTCGCATTCGGCGAGACCGTGCGCAAACTCCGGCTCGAACGCGGTCTCTCTCAGGAGGCGCTGGCAATGAGTGCGGAAATCGACCGGAGCTACATGGGAGGCATCGAACGCGGAGAGAGCAACATCACGCTCATGAGCATGCTGCGTCTTGCCGAGGCTTTGGAGGTCCGTGCAAGCGAGATACTGAGGCTCGCAAAGCTCTGACGTCAGCGATTGTGTTCGGCCAATCCGGCGACGCTGACAGTCGCTCTGGTGCACCCAAGTGGCCCCTTGTTGACGCACAGGCGCCGGGCTATGAACCGGTCGCCGCCCGCACTCTAACGCGGAAGGCGAGTGACCCTGTGTATAGCCCGTACTGCGGAGAACCGATAGCCGATCGCCTCGAAGAACCGATCGTCTCGTTCTGACCGCCGCCTGGCCCGTTCGGGCCCGGGCGAGCCGCGTGCTCCGCCATCCAACATCGATGGCGGAACACCCATCGGCCAGGTCAATCCTGCCGGGCTACTGCAACGCGCTGCCTCCGCCAGAAATCCCTGCAAACGGCCGCAGCGTCTGGTTGGCCGTTCCCAGGCTCGCGTTGGCGATGACCTCTTGCGCCGCCGTCGACGTCATCCCGGTCACGTTGCCGTTCAGGCCGTAGTAGTAGGCCAGATCGCCGCCGAGTGCGGCCGTGTCGCTGCTGCTCGCAAGGTAGTAGGTTGACAACGCGTTGGTCAGCGCCCAGTCGGTCAGGGATGGGTTCGCGGCCCGCGCCTGGTCGAACTGGGTCGCCAGCCCCGCGAAGTCGAACTGCTCCACCTTCTTGTTGAGCGTCGGGTCGGACGAAGCCGGGTTGTAGTCCATGTTCGCCTCGAGGATCACCTGCAGCTTCGACACGGTCTTGTTGTTGGCCGTGGTGACGTACCAGTTCTTGAAGGTGAGGCTCTCCGTTGCGCTGACGTCCATCACCAGGTCGTTGCTCACCTTGCGGAACTTGAGGTCGGCGTAACGGATGCCGCGGCCGAGCGAGACGACGTTGTCGGTGCCGGTGCCGCCGGTGATCGTGTCGCTGCCGTCGCCCTTGTTGTAGACGAGGATGTCGGCTCCGTTGCCGGTGTTGATGGTGTCGTTGCCCAGGCCGCCGACGAAGATCTCGGCCGAACTGCCGCCGGTGATCGTGTCGGTGCCGCTGCCGCCATCGAACCAGGCCGTGCCGCTGGAATCGGTGAGGATGTCGTTGCCGTCGCCGCCCTGCATCAGGTCGTTGCCGGTGCCGCCGTTGAGCGTATTGATGGCTGCGTTACCCTGCAGCAGATTGGCTGCGCTGTTGCCGGTGCCGTTGATCGCGCCCGTGCCGGTGAGGGTCAGGGTCTCGACATTGGCCGCCAGCGTCAGCGTCACGCTCGACAGCACCCTGTCGGTCCCGGCGCCTGCCGCTTCGGTCACGACGTCGGTGGAGATGTTAACCGTGTAGGTATCGTCGCCCAGCCCTCCGACCATGGTGTCGTTGCCGGTGCCACCATCGATGCTGTCGTTGCCGTCGCCACCGGTCAGCGTATTGTTGGCACTGTTGCCGACGAGCACGTTGGCCAGCGCGTTGCCGGTGCCGTTGATGGCTGTGGCGCCGGTCAGGGTCAGGTTCTCGACATTCGCCGACAGCGTGTAGGTCACCCCCGCCTGGACGAGGTCGTTCCCTTCTCCCACGACCTCGGTGACGGCATCCCCGGTCGCATCCACGACGTAGGTATCATCCCCGGTACCGCCCGCCATGGTGTCCGATCCCGCGCCGCCATTGAGCAGGTTGTTGACGGCATTGCCAGTCAGCACGTTGTTCAGGGAATTGCCGTTGCCGTTGATCGCGGCGGTGCCTGTCAGCACAAGATTCTCGACGTTGGACGCCAGCGTGATCGTCACGCTGGATCTCACGGTGTCGGTTCCAGCGCTCGCCGCTTCGGTGATCGTGTCGGTCGTCGAATCGACAACATAGGTATCGTTGCCAAGTCCGCCGGCCAAGGTGTCGGTTCCGGCACCACCCTCTAACGTGTCATTGCCGTCGCCGCCGGTCAGCGTATTGTTGGCGCTGTTGCCGACCAGCACGTTGTCGAGCGCATTGCCCGTTCCGTTGATCGCCGAAGTGCCGGCAAGGGTCAAATTCTCGATATTGTTGGCGAGCGTAAAGGTCGCTGTGCTCTGGACAAGATCGGTCCCTTCGTTTGCCAGCTCCGTCACGACATCGGTAGTCGCGTCAACGATGTAGCTGTCGTTGCCGGGGCCGCCAACCAGCGTGTCGGCACTGGCACCGCCATCCAAGATGTCATTGCCACCATTGCCACTCAAACTATCCTGCCCATTTTGGCCGTTGAGCACATCGTCACCACTTCCGCCATCAACGATATCGTTACCATCACCAGCATCGACGACGTCGCTGCCGCCGAGTGCCGAGATAGTGTCGTTGCCGGCCGTTCCAACGATATGGTCATCTCCCTCCGACGCGGCAGAAAATTGCGCGGCTATCTCGCTGTTTGTCCAAACCGTTCCGTCCGAAAACTCGAAGCGCTCGATCAGGGTAGCTCCTGCCGACGCAAAGTAGTTCTTTACGAACACTATTGCACTGCTACCAGCGAAAGAGAATTTCAGATCTTGCCCTGCCCGTTCGACTGTCGTCGCTTGAGGATCGAACTCCAGATAGAGCGTGTCTGTCTTCCCAGTTGTCGCATCGCTACTGGATATGACTGTCGTGCCTGCCGACTGTGCCCAGACTGAATACAGATCGTTGCCGAGCCCGCCATCCAGAATGTCGACCCCTGAGGAATAGTTGACCAGAATGTCCGAGCCCCCGCCGCCAACAAGGACGTTGTCACCAGCGTTGCCACACATCCAATTATCAAGGTCGTTGCCGGTCGCGTTGATGTTTGCCGTACCGCCAAGCTCCAAATCCTCGACATTGGCATTCAGCGAATAACTGACGTACGACAACACTGAGTCCTCGCCAGCATTTGCGCCTTCGATGACTTGGTCACCCAGATCTTGCACGACATACAGGTCGTCCCCAGCACCGCCTTGCATTGTGTCCGCGCCTGCCCCTCCGTAGAGCTCGTTGCTTTCCGCGTTTCCAGTTAGAACGTTGTCCGATTCATTTCCAATCGCGTCGGCAGAATTTGCACCCGTCAGCGTCAGATTCTCGACGTTGGCGGGAAGCATATAAGTTATCGAAGACCTGACAGTGTCCGTTCCTCCGCCTGGGTTCTCCACGACTGAATCCCAAGGCCCTGTCTGAACACTGTCGACTCGGGGCGCAAGCACCAGCCCGGCATCATCCCACTCGAGATAGATGCGGGGAGCACTGTCAACGACGTAGATGTCGTTACCCCCGCCGCCCAGCATTTGATCCGCGCCCGCACCCCCTTCGAGAATGTTCGCTGCACCGTTGCCGAGAAGCACATTGCTCAGTGCGTTCCCGGTACCGTTGATTGCTGACGTACCAGTCAAAGTGAGGTTCTCGACGTTCTCGTTCAGAGTCCAACTGATCGGACTTTCAATCGTATCTGTTCCTTCCGAAGCGCTCTCTAAAACGACGTCGACCGTACTCTCGACCACGTATGTGTCATCGCCCAACCCACCTATCATCGTGTCAGCACCTAGATCGCCGGCCAATCGGTCATCTCCTCCAAGCCCGAGCAGTCGGTCATCTCCTGCATCGCCGCGCAAGAAGTTAGCAACGCCATTGCCCGAGATCACGTTACTTTCCTCATTTCCGGTGCCGTTGATTGGCTCCGAACCGAGCAATTCAAGACTCTCCGTATGGTCGGGAAGGTCGAAACTAACTGACGATGTGACTATGTCGAGGCCACCGTTTGAATCCTCGGTGATCGTATCTCCGCTAGCATCGACGACATAGGCATCGTTTCCAAACCCACCCGCCATGATGTCGTTTCCTGCCCCACCATCGAGAACATCGTTTCCACTCCCTCCGTCGAGCACGTCATTTCCACTGAGACCGGATAGCAGATCGTCACCTGCCGCGCCGGTCAATACGTCGTCCCCACTATTACCCGATATCGAATTGTTCAGCTCGTTGCCCGTTCCAGACAAGGCACCCGTTCCCGTAAGGACCAGGTTCTCGACGTTGGTCGGTAGCGAATAGCTAACCGATGACCTGACAGTATCGTTGCCGCCCTCATACAGAGGATTGGGGACTGCAAAGACATCCATTTGCCCGTTCGTATCGTCAGGGACAAGGTTCGAGGCCAACGACGTAAACGAGATGAATCGACCATCCTCGGAGATTGAAACCCAACCATAGCTTTCCCCATTGGCTGGTTCTCCCGAAGCCGACGTCGAAACCCGCACTATATTTCCGGTAAGTCGATCCTTTACGAACACGTCTCGCATCCCGTTGGTATCACCGGAGACCAGATTGCTTGAACTGCTCGCAAAGACGATGAACCGCCCATCCGCTGACACATTGGCCTCATTGGCAGCCGTCAGCCCGTTGCCGGCGGCCCCGTCCGATGCGGACGAAACGACCGTTACGTCTCCACTCCGGAGATCCTTGACCGCGATTTGCGTTTGGGCGTAGTTGAAGAGAACGTAACGGCCATCTGCAAACACTTTGGGCCGGCCGTAGTAGTAGAAGTAGTCGGAATCGATCCGTCGCAGGCTTCCGTTGGAAAGATCCTTGATAAACAGATCGAACCTGTTGTTGATATCGCCAGGGGTCAGGTTGCTCGCTTCGCTATAGAAGGCGACGTACCGGCCGTCGCGTGATATCGAAGCCCTGTCGGATGCTCCGTTGGTCTGTGTACCATCGTAGCTGGCAGAAACGTGAGTAATCGTCCCGACCGAAACATCCTTTGCATAGATGTCGCTCCAGTGCGACGCGCCTGGCGCAAGATTGGTCCGGTCACCTACAAAGACAAGCATCCTGCCATCGGACGAAATGCTCGGATACATGCACCATCCCGACGAGCTTTGCTGTCCATTCGACCCAGTCGACACCAAGCGAATTTCGCCTGTCTGAAGATCCTTGAGAAAGATGTCGTCATTGGTACCGTTTATGTCGTTAGCAACCAGATCCGACCTTCGGCTGACGAGAAACAAGTAACGTCCATTCGCGGAGATCTCTGGATTGGAGCCTATGGTGGTCTCTGGACTACCCGAATCCGTCGATACCCGAACGATATCGCCAGTATTGAGGTTCTTGACGAATACGTCTGGGCCCCCGTTCGTGTCATCGGGCACCAGGTTCGGACTGCCACTCGAAAATACGATGAAGCGTCCCTGGCCGGTCAACTGCTGTTCTACTGAACCGCTCGAACCTTGTGTGACGTTTCCCTGAGCATTCGGGGCGCTCGTGGATTCCATTGCGATCGACGTTGGGCCGACCGACGACCAGCCCGGCGTAAAGCCGGTTCTAAACTCCAGGACAGAGTCACCCACCGAGTCAACCACATAGATGTCATCGCCGGCTCCGCCCGTCATCGTGTCCGAGCCCGACCCGCCGTCGATCAGGTCACCAGAATCATCGAACCCATTGATCCGATCATCTCCCGGCCCGCCGAGAAGTCCGTCCGCCAGCAAGCTGGTCAGAGAGGCACTGGAACCGTCGGAAAACCTGAACTCTGCGGAGGCTGACGTTGCACCATCCGCAACAACCACTTTGTCGCCTTGGCCATACGTCACTGATACATCATTGGTCAAACCTTCGCGGCGGACAATCACATTCTGACGAGATATCCCTTCGCCAAACTGAAACGTCGAGAGCCCTTCGAGATCAGCCAGCCTGTCGACACTGCCGGACGAATCCGCAGAGCCCTCGCCGAGGTCGAAAAGATAGGTGTCGTTGCCAGGACCACCTGCCAGCGAATCGACTCCAATGCCGCCGCGAAGCCTGTCATTGCCGTTTCCGCCCATGAGCGTGTCGTTTCCAGACCCGCCGTCCAGGCTGTCATCGCCGTACTCTCCGAGAAGCGTATCGTCGCCGGCTCCACCGATCAAAATGTCGTTCCCGGAGGCGGCGGAGATCGTATCGTTGCCCGCGCCACCGTCGAGTAAATCATTGGAGTTGCTAAAACCCTGCAGAACATCATTCCCGGTGCCACCTGTCAGCCCCGCACTCAGCATCGACGCCAGGGTCGCCGTAGTTCCGTCTGAGAAGCGGAATGACGCGCCGCTCCGATTCATTCCGTCGGAGACAATGAACGCGTCGGTGTCTCCGTACTGGACCAGAAGATCGTAGGTCGTTCCGTTCCGGCGAACCGTTACCGCCTGCCGTGTTACTCCGCCGCCGAACTGGAATGTCGAATTGGAATCGGTGTCGACAACGGCATCGACCTGCCCTTGGGCGTTTCTCGCCCCGTCGCCCGGTATGAAAACATAGGTGTCAGCGCCGCTGCCGCCCTCGAGATAGTCGGTTCCCTCGCTGCCACGCAGCGTGTCTGCGTCGCTGCCTCCCTTGAGGGTGTCCGGACCTGCGCCGCCGTCGAGTTGATCGATCCCTGCGCCGCCATTCAGAACGTCGGATCCAGCGCCTCCAGCCAATGTGTCATCGTCGCCTTCGCCATAAAGACCGTCATCCCCCGCACCGCCCAGCAGCGTGTCATTGCCTACACCACCCCAGACACCATCGTTATCCACGCCGCCGTCCAGGGTATCGTTGCCGGCGCCACCAACGATAGAGTCATTGCCAGATTCGCCGCGAATATTGTCATTTCCACTCGCGGATGACGAAACGTCTACCTGCTCGCCCCACAATTCGTCTGCACCGTCACCCCCGTACATAACATCGGATCCAGCGCCGCCGTCGAGGAAGTCGTCTCCAGTGCCGCCCGTCAGCGTGTCGTTTTCCTCCTGGCCCCAAAGCTCGTCGGCATCGCCACCCCCGTCCAGGGTATCGGTCCCCGTCCCACCAACGAGCACATCTACACCACTTCCGCCCGAGAGTTGATCGTTGCCGCCGTAACCCCAGAGCTCGTCATCGCCCACGCCGCCGTCCAGGATGTCGCCTGCCATTTCAGCAGCGGTATTGAACGCATGGTCGCCAAGCAGGACGTCGTTCCCGCTTCCGCCCGTCAGGGTGTCAGCGCCGGCCGCGCCATACAGGATGTCGTCGTCGGCGCCGCCGTCGAGGAAGTCGGCGCTGTCGGCTCCGCCCATGCTGTTGTCACCGAACAGCACGTCGTTTCCGGCACCGCCGAAGACCGTGTCGCTTCCCGTCTCGGCCCAGACGAGATCATTGCCACCGCCAGCCAAGGCATAGTCGTCGCCGGCGCCGAGCGCGATCTGGTCGTCGCCGTCGGCCTGCCCGGTCGGGCTGGGATCGAGGGCGATATCGCCGAAGACCGTGTCGTTGTCGGTGCCGGCTTCGATCAGGTCGGATCCCGCACCGCCCGCGATCATGTCTTCTTTGCTGGTGCCGACCAGTGCGTCGTTGTCGTCACCGCCATCCAGCGTCAGGGATTTCTGATCGACATCGAGGATCGGCGTAAGCGCGCTTTCGACGGTCCAGCGTGCGGTGTTCCCGGTCGAGAGCTGGACGAATTCGATGGTCGTCACATCATTGGTCGTCGTGGTGGTCCAGCGCCAGCCGCCGCTGGTGACGCCCGTCGCGTTGGCGTAGCCGGCGCGCATCTCCAGGGTCAGCGTGCCGTCTTGCCGCGCGCGCCAGTTGCCGAGATCGCTGGTTTGGAAGTAGGTCGTGCCGCCATTCCCGTCGCTGACATGGGTCTGGTAGGTGGCCGGCTTGAAGGCCGGCGAGAAGATCGCCGAGAGGATCGCCCAGTCGCTCACCTGGGTGTGGCCGTCGATCTCGTAGGTCCAGCGCGACGATCCGTCGATGAGGTCGTTGCCCTCGCCGCCCTTGAGCGTTCCGCCGCCACCCACACTGGCGATCAGGTCGTTGCCCTCGCCACCGTCGACGCGCTGTTCCCTGCCGGGAAAGCGCCCGTCGTCGTTCCCGGTGATCCAGTCGTTGCCCGCGCCGCCGAATGTCTCGTCGCCGCTGTGCAGGCGCTCGATGAAGTCGTTGCCCTCGCCACCTTCCACGACACTCAGCGGGGCGAGGGCGGGCGTGACTACCTCGCTGCCGTTGATCCCCGCGGTCGACATGAAGTCCGCAGCGGCGGTGCCACTGATGGTGCCGGACGGCGGTACGACGGTGGATTCGTTGACGGCCGCGAGCGACAGATTGACCTCGAGGTGTGACGCATGCGTCGGCGTATCGTTTGCACCGATCAGCGTCGCGTTCAGTCCCAGCGTCTCGCTGACGTCGATGTCGCGCAGTTCGGCCAGGGCAAAGGTGATCTGCTTCTGGCCCTCGTGGATCAGCAGGTCGAACGTTCCGTCCGGACCGACGGGGTAGGCGCCGCTGGTGGCGACCACATCGAACGCACCGGCCGCGCTGCCGGTCAGTTGCAGGCGGATGCGCTGGCCGCCCTCGCCCGCGGCGTAGGGCAGATAGACCGTGAAGGTGGCCGTGCCTTTTTCGTTGATCGAAGCAGGGGCCGAGGCATTCACGTCGCCCGGCCCGCCTGTCGCATCGAAGGGGTTGGGGCCGCTGCCGGGACGAAGGATGATGGTCTGGCCGGCATCGACAACGATCTGCTCGGTTTGGTTGAATGACTGGAGAAGATTCTCGGTAGTCGGCTGATCAGCAATCCCAGCGAGCGATCCGATCGCGCTTTCGACAAGCCCGGTGAGGCGGCTCGTGAACTGATCGATTACGGCGGACTGATCGGAAAACGCGGCGATCTCGGGAAAAATAATCGGCGCACCGGAATAGTCGGCATTGAAATCCGGGATGGAATTGGCGATGGACTTGCCAACGGACGCGACCGCGTCGGCCGCTTCATTCACGAACGCGAGATAGGTACTTGCAAGAATTCCAGGAACATTGTGAATCCCCTGCAGAAGCGCCTTGACAAATCCAACCGCCTCTCCAAGGGCGACGGCCTGGTTCGCCAAACCGACACCTGACCATCCGACCACCTTGTAGAGCAGGTTCTTGATCGGGTGATCGGAGGGGTCCATGAGGACGTCGATCACTTCGTTCATGTGCCCCTGCAGGATCTGCCGCACACTCGCGTAGGTATCGCCGTCAGCCAGCGTATCGGAGACAACCTGCCGCGCGACCGCCAGTGTCGCCCTCAGTTTGTCATCGGGTTGGCCAACCCAGTTGTCCAACGCACTGACCGTCAGCGAACGTACCGCCTGCAGCGTCGCGTTGTCGTAGAAGCGATTGGTGTTCTGGTAGAGCGCGTTGCCGCGCAGGATTTCATCGATCTTCGCTTGGGTGACGGTGCCCGAGGGATCGTTCTCGAACGTGTCCATGAGCGTCGCGAGAACGAGCGAGCGCATCTGCAACTTGACACCGCCCGGCGACTGGGCAAGTTCAGCCAGCATCTTCGGCAGGCTGCTCTTGGCGAAGTCGTATTGTTTCTTGTCGATCTGCCCCGAGTGGTATAGGCCGTCTGCTACCGCATTGATGAGTTCGCCCAGTTCTTTCTCTTCCCCGTAGGCCGTGGAATAGACGAGGGTCGCGAAGAGCCGCGCCGTCGCTTCGCCGTCCTGTGCCGAATCGACCGAGTTGTAGAGATTGCCAAAGCCTGTGGCGAAGCGCGCCAATTCGGTGACGGCCAAAGGAGTGATTGCAGCGGGATGCGCCGACCACTGCGTACCATTCTTGGTAATGCCCGCATAGAAGCCACTTTCGATGCGATGAGCATCGACAGCGGAAAGCCACTTCGGGCTGCCGTCTGGCAGCGTCCCGTCGAAATAGTCGAGACGGTATTCGTTCCCAGCACCATTGAGATGGACGAGATTCGCGTAATTCCCAGTTCCCGCGCCCAGCCTATTGACGAGATCGCCTTGAATCCAGTAGTGGCGCGTGGTCCCGCCGGCAAGGATGTTCGGGTTGAAGCCCGGCCGTTCCGATTGCAGCCCGGCGATTCCACCCAGGCCGTTGTAGGTGACCAAGGCGAGGTGGCTCTTGTCGAAATCGGCGTTTTCAGCAGCGAAGTCGTATGCGGCATATTCCGCTAGTGCACCGCCCAGGCTTTGTCCGGTGAAGAGGACATCGCCGGTTGTTGTGTTGTCAGCCACCGTATCGAGATACGCTTTCAAATCCCTGTATCCAGCGCTGTTCAACTTGTCGATGCCGAAGTTCAGATTTGCATTCCAGTCCTGAGCGCTCGGGCCCCTCGTCCCTTGCATGGCGACCATGTAGTCCGTCTTCGCACCGCTGATCCGCTTGTAGACGGTGGCCCCGAAACCGGTTTGCAGATCGTCGCGGCGGAAGTCGACTACCCAGTCCGTGACACCCATGTCATAGAACGCAGAGGGCATCGTAGTGACCAGGGGCACATCTCCACCATCCAAGTACTGATCCAAGTGAGTGCCGCGCGCTATCCCGGCCTGATAGGATTGATCGCAGGCAACGAGGCATTCAGCAGACAGCTTGTCGATAGAGTCCATAGTCTATTCCTGGCAGAAGTTGATGAATTTGAACCGGGCAATCGAGTGTGCTTCCCGTGGCAATCCGGGTTTGTTGTAGTTGTTGTTGATCGCGTATACAAGCCTGCAGCCGTCGGGAGAAACCGCTAAATCCTCAGGGCGGCCTATATCCAACGCCAAAACGTTCTTGCCGTCATAGAGGAACATGCCGCCGCCCAGGTTTCCCCAACCGCTATCTCCCTTGAAGACAGCACCTGGAACCGCCATCGTGGCTTCCCACATTTCGTCCCAACCGGAACTGCCCGGAACATCGATGGTTTCGACGCTGCCATCGGCACCGATCAGATAGATCGGGCGAGGAGCGGCGTCCGGCCAGTCTCCTCCGTTCCCCATTGGAACCCCGTACTTCGGCCGCATTGTCGTCAAGACATAACGCTGACGGTAGTTTGAGAAGGTTATTGATCTGATTTCTTCAATCATCCAGATCGGCAAGGGTTTGCCTTTCGGAAATCGCTCGTTGACCAGAAGCATGGGAGCGCGGAATGGCGCGGATCGGTCTGCAGGTTCCTCTGCGGGGTGCCGGAAGAACCAGTCCGTGGTCGTCGGCGAAACGATCATGCCATCTCGTTTGCCTAAGTCGGCTACCACCATGCTGGCGGGTCCAAGCGAAGCGCTACGGTTCCACCGCAGGTTCTCCTGGCACTGCATGTCAAGATTCACTTTCTTGGCCGCGTCGTACTTACGCGCCCAATCGACCGTGGCTTTGAATGCCTGATCAAAGTCAACTTCCCTTTCCTTCCCGAAAGCCCCCCATCGGATCGGACCCCGTTGAATGGCTGGGAAGGAAACAAGGTAGCCATCCGCGTAGCAAAAATATCTGTGGTCACTATAGGGTGTCACTGTTGCCTTGACGGTATCCCAGACGAACATGGCGTTCTCGATCGGGCGCTTGTCTTCACTGCCGACCAACAAGACCCGTTGATTGTCGATCCAGGCAATGCTGTTGAAACGGCGGTTGGCGACGGAAACGCGAGTGGAATCCCACCACAACACTAGATTCCCGGGCAAATTCCGCGGCACGTACTTGGATGGCTGCGTCGGCCGCACCTGCGGATTCTTCTTGCGCGAAATTGCGAGAATTCGGTCCAGTTCCTTCACCTGTTCAGGGATTGGAGGCGTCGCAGTTGATGCAGTCGGCACGGCGGCTGACAGCATTGCGACCAAGCATGCAATCGCCATTCGTTCTGCCGGAAATCCGATCGTCTTCACGTCCGTCCTTGATTCGCTGTTGTGCATCGACATTTCTCCAAATCGTTCATCACCGCTCCCGCCACGCCTCCTGAAACGCCTCCTGCACCGGCGAGAGCAGGTATTCCATGACGCTGCGCGTGCCGAGGTTGATCTCCGTCGTCACCTGCATGCCCGGTGTCAGCGTAAGCGCCTTGCCGTCGGCAACGAACTGCCGCGCATCGAGTTCCACCCGCGTGCGGTAGATCAGGCCCTTGCGGGTCGCATCGGCTTTCGCGGTGCCGGTCTGCATCGGCAAATCGAAGCGGTGGTTTCGGCATATCCGTCCCGCGCGGACATGGCCTGCAACCCGCATGGAATGGCGATCGGCGGACAGGCAAAGCCGCGAGCCCGATGTAGCAGTGCTCGCGGGCATGCCGCCTTGCGGAGCGCCATTCGGTGCGCTTTGGCGAGGAGTGATCGAATCTACCGTCCGCATGGCCGCGGAGGATGTCGTCCCCGGCATTGAGCGCGATCTGGTCGTCGCCGTCGGCCTGCCCGGTCGGACTGGGCTCGGTGCCGATGTCGCCGAACACCGTATCGTCGCCGGCACCGGCGTCGACGATGTCCGCACCCGCACCGCCGGCGATCAGGTCCTTGTCTTCGCCGCCCGTGAGCGCATCGTCGCCATCGCCGCCGTCGATCGTCAGCGGTGCCTGTGCGGTGACATATGCGCCGACCAGGCGAACACTCCAGCGCGTCGTCCCGGAATAGTAGATGTCGGTGTCCAGCGCCAGCTCGTTGCGCGTGGCGTCGGCCGTCCAGATCCACGTCGCGTCTCCGTCGGTACCGCTACCCGGCGCGATGTCGAGCGCGGGATCGATCCAGAAGGTGCCGTTGGCGTCCAGCTTCCAGCTTCCGTGGTCGGTCATGTTGAAACCGTGATCGGCGCCCACGATTTCATACTGTGCGCGATCGAAACCCGGCGAATAGGCCGAGGCGATGGCCCGCGCGAGCACGGGGTTCCACCACTGTGGGTCGTAGGGCCAGCCGGGGATCAGGGTGATTTCGACGACATCGGCTTTCCAGGACCATCGCCAGGTGCCGTCGATCAGGTCGTTGCCCGCGCCGCCGCGCAGGGTGCCGGCGCCGCCGAGGCTGGAGAGGATGTCGTTGCCCGCGCCGCCGTCGATCTGCTGTTGGGCGCCGGGGAAGCGGCCGTCGTCGGCACCGCTGATCCAGTCGTTGCCCGCGCCGCCGTCGACGATGTCGCCGCTGTGCAGCGGCTTGATGAGGTCGTTGCCGTCGCCGCCGTCCACCACGCTCAAGGGGGCGAGCGAAGGTGCGACGACCTCGCTGCCGCTGATCCCCGCAGTCGACATGACATCGTTTCCGCTGGTGCCGACGACCTGCGTCGGTGGCGGTTCGTCCGGTTGCTCCGGGGCCGGATCGCCCAGCGCGATGCCCAGATCGCCGTTGTGGAAGTGCTCGATGCGGATCTGGCCGGCGCCGGAGGACACCAGTAGCGTCGCGCCGGCCGACAGGTCGCCCGAGACGGTGTAGGAAATGCTCTTGTCGTCGTTCTGGTAGAGACCCGTGCCCGTCTTCTTGCCGCCGGTGAGCGTTGTTGCACCCAGGGTGACGCTGCCCAGCCCGTCGAGATCACGAATGGTGTCGACGCCATCGCCCGCCGCGATGACGTAGGTGTCCTCGCCCCGGCCGCCTTCGAGCCGGTCGTTGCCGCTGCCGCCGGTGAGGGTGTCGTTGTCGGCGCCGCCGATCAGGGTGTCCGTTCCCGCACCGCCCTTGATCTCATCGTTGCCGGCGTTGCCTTCGAGGTAGTCCGAGCCGGCAGCGCCGTCGAGGGCGTCGTCGCCTCCGCCGCCGTAGAGACGGTCACCGACACTGCCACCGAGAATCGAGTCGGTCGCCGCGGCGCCGAAGACGACGTTGCGGATAGCCGGCGCGATGTTCCCGAGTTCTTGCGGCCTCGCCAGTACGCTCAGGCCGCTGGCCCGATCTTCGAAGTTCCAGGCGTCGCCCGACAGCAGCGACGAAGGGGCATCGGCATAGAGGGCGTTGGCGGCAAAGGCGGTATCGGCGGTGTTGGCCTTCAGCACCCAGGACAACATCGCGGCGCGGTCGGCAAGCCAGGCGTCGGTGTAGGTCAAATCCTCCTGACCGGCGTTACGCTTCGTCTGGTCAGCCTGCCATTCAGCATAGAGATCGGGATGGATCGTGGACAGCACAGTCGATGAACCTTCGATCGCGACCGGAAGCAGGTACTTGACAGCGAAGAAGTCGCCGAAATCGCTCGCAGCCCGCGAGACCATGCCGCCAGCGTCCAATGATGCGAGAACACGCAGGTTTGCACCGCCTTTGAGCGCACGGTAGGCATCACTATCCTGCAGGGCGTAGAGGTTGGTGTAGAGCGATTCGCGGTTGCCTTCGGGCGTGTCCGTCACGCCGGCACCAATCAGGGTCTTGCGCAGTGCGTCCAGCGCGCCTTCGAGCGTACCTTTGTTGGTGGCCGAGCCGCTCTTGAGGATTTGGGCGATCTGGGCTTCGCTCAGCGAGGGCGCCAAAGCGCTGTAGGCCGCGTAGACGGCGAGGGCATCGGTGAGGACGACGATGCTGTGGTTGTCAAATCCATTGCTCTGGGATTCGGTTTCCGCAATGACCTTCTTGCTGCTGAAGTCTGCGCCGATCCCGGCGATCAGCGAGGCGCCCGCACTGCCTTCGATTTCCGTGATGTTCTGCGGTCCCCAATCGCTCAGGCCGAAACGCGAAATCAGGGTCTGTCCCAGCAGGCCGGCGATACTTGCGGTGCCGGGGGCATTGTAGAGATAGGCGTTGTCAACTTGCGTGGACAGGTCGCCAGTCAGCACGCCGCCCAGATACCCACCAAGCGAATGCCCCGCCACGCTGAACCCCGGACGCAGGTTGTTCGCACTGCGGCCCAGCCAGAGATCAACCGCCCTGCGCAGGGATTGGTACTGCGCCAGATCTTTTCCGTCTGGGCTGGTCCCGATACCTACCACGTCCGCCAGCACCACGTCGTTGAGAAAATCGGTCGCAAACTCCGTGCCGCGAACCGCGATGATCTGCTCGGGCGGGTTGCCCGTCAGCTTCTCGAAGAACGTCACCGACAAGCCGTTCGACGAATCGGTGTACTGATCGACCACGCGATACTGTTGCGCGAAGCGGCGGGCCTGGGTTTCGGAGAAACCGGCGCCTTTAAGTCGGTCCTCCATGTCAGGCCCGGTCATCCCAGGGGCAAGAGTTGCGTAGGCGGCGAACGACAGTTCTGCATTCTCGAACATCTGTTGGCTTAAGGTGCTCACATCAATCCTTCCTGACGAATACTTGACGGATTAATCCTGGATCATCGTTTACGTTCTGGCACGCGTGCGAAGAGGGGTGAAACGGATTTGGCGGGTCCCCACCACTTCGCGTGTAGTTGATCCGCTCACCCAGCAGCCGGTGATCGGATACCCTAATCACCTTGATATGCGACCTCCGAAGGCTAGGGTTGCCTTCGACAATATTGGTGTCTGTCACAAGGACCTTATAGCTTGGCCCATATCGGCCATTGTCTTCAGGTAGCCCAATGAACTGAGGGAACACGATCCCTCGGTCGTCGAAATTCTCCTTGGCAAGTTTGACGGTCTCATACACTCGAATTCCGCCGTCAATCTTGCATAGACGGTCCACCTCCTCGTCCAGCTTCGCCTTCTGGCAGCCGGTGAGAAGCAGGCCGGTCCCCAGCATTGCAGTGCAAATTCGCTTCATGCCGCATGCCTCCATTCTCAATCGTTTCCTGCCTTCGTCTCGCCGCCCTGCGGCGACCGACTTTCGTTTTGCGTCAGAATTCGGTGCCGGTGAAAATCGGCCGAGAATCGGCGCGAAAATCGGTGCCACCGAAAATCGGTGCCACAGCCGCATTGTTCTTGCATTGGTCTTGCATTGGTCTTCAAGTCGATTCTCGTTGCATCATCTTCAGCGCTCCCTCCCCGCCTCCCGAAACGCCTTCTGCACCGGCGAGAGCAGGTATTCCATGACGCTGCGCGTGCCGAGGTTGATCTCCGCCGTCACCTGCATGCCCGGCGTCAGGCTGAGCGGCCTGCCGTCGGCGACGAGCTGCTGCGCATCGAGTTCCACCAGCGTGCGGTAGATCAGCCCCTTGCGGGTCGCATCGCCCTTCGTTGTCTCGCTCGGGCCTGAAGCGTTCTCCGGCTTGTCCTGCGCATCCGCGCTGACGTGCACGACCCGCCCGTCCAACATGCCGTACTTCTGGAACGGGTAGGCGGCGAGCTTGATCTTCGCCGTCTGGGTTTCACGCACGAAGCCGACATCCGGGTTGGCGACGAAGACTTCGGCCTTGAGGTGTTCGTCCTTCGGCACCAGGGTCATCAGGATGGTGCCCGGCTGCACCACGGTGCCCGGCGTGTGGGTGGCGAGATCCTTGACGATGCCGGCCTGCGGCGCCCTGAGTTCGAGCAGTTCGGCCTTGTGCTGCTGCTTGGCGAGTTCCTGCCTGAGCTTCTCGAACTGCATGGCCGTTTCGGTACGCTCGGCCTGCAGGCTGCGCCGGTAGTCGGCGCCGACCTGGCGCAGGCGCTGCTCGGCTTCGTCGATGGTGGCGCGCGCGGCGCTGATCGCGGCCAGTTGCGTCTTGAGATCCTGTTCCTTCTCGATGCGTTCGCGCGTCTTGTCGGTGACCATCAGGTTGCCGGCGAAGCCGTCCTTGCCGAGTTTCTCGTAGGCGGCTTCCTGATTGCGGTAGTGCGGCAGCACCTGTTCGAGCTTGGCTTTCACCTGCTCGGCGGCGGCCAGGTCGTGCTGCGCTTTCTCCAAGGTGCTGCGCTCCTGCGCGAGCTGGCCTTCGTAGGCGAGGCGGTTGGCGTTGAATTGGGCCTGGGTCTGGGCGTACAGCTCTGGCGGATCGCCCTTGTCGTGCGCGAGCGATTGCCCGGCAAGCTGGGCATCGATGCGGCGCAGCGCCAGGCGCTTGGTGTGGTAGTCGTTGAGCACGGCCTTGCGGTCGGCTTCCGAGAGTACGGCATCCATGCGCACCAGCACCTGGCCGGCGGCGACGGCCTCGCCTTCGCGCACCAGGATGTCCTTGACGATGCCGGCATCGGCCGGCTGCACGATCTTGAGGTAGGTACTGGGCACCAACTTGCCTTCTGCACTGGCCACGATGTCGAGCGTGCCGAAGCTCGTCCACGCAAGGAGGCAAAGGAACAGCGCCAGCAGCAACCAGAGCGCGGCGCGCGCCGCCGGATGCGGCGGGGTGCGTTCGACGGCGATCAGGCCGGGGAGGAAGTCGGTGTGAGTGGCGGTCATGCAACCGTCTCCAATCAACAAAGTCAAGCGGCGGGGTAGGTCACTACGAATACCCGGCGCCGGGATGGCGCAGGGTGGCGGTTGCTCAACTCAGCGTCAGATTGCCGCCGGAGATACCCGCAAACGGGCGGATGGCCTGGTTTGCCGTTCCGAGGGACGCACTGCCGATCACGTCTTGCGCTGCAGCCGCAGACATGCCCGTCAGGTTGGCATTCTTTCCGTAGTAGAAGGCGATATCGCCGCCCAAGGCGCCGGTATCGCTGCTCCCCAGGTGATAGGTCGACAGCACATTCGCAAGCGCCCAACCGCTCAGGCCCGGCGAGGCCGCAAGCGCCTGATCGAAGCGGGATACCAGTCCCAGGAGGTCGAATTGCTGGACGGATTTGTTGAGCAATGCGTTCGACGAGCCGGCATCGAATCCCGACGTCCCGGAATGGACGAACTGCAGCTTCGCGACAGTCTTCAGGTTGGAGTTCGCCTGATACCAGTTGCGGAACACCACACTGTCGGCATCGCTGACATCGAGGATGAGATCGTAGTTCTCCTTGCGGAACTGCAAGTCCCCGAACTTGACACCTCCCCCAATCGACAGCACATCGTCCGTACCGCCGTTCCCCTGAACGAAATCGACACCATCTCCCAGATTGAACAGCACCACGTCGCTGCCGCTACTCAAGTTGACCGTGTCGTCGCCGGTTCCGCCGATATAGATCTCCGCCGCGGATCCGCCGGTCAGCACGTCCTTGCCGGACCCGCCCGAGAATAGGCCCGCCCCGATCGAATCCGAGAGGTAGTCTGCACCCGTTCCACCGAAGAGCAGATCGTTCCCGCTGTTTCCGTCGATCACGGTGTCGTTGCCGGCGCCGCCATCGAGGAAGTCGTTTCCGTAACCGCCATACAGGGTGTCGACATGGTCCCCGCCCCTCAGAACGTCGTCGCCGTCCTCTCCGCCCATGTAGTCGTTGCCGGCCCCACCGTCGAGGGTGTCAGCGCCGGCCTCGCCGAGGATCGTGTCGTCACCGTCACCGCCAACGATCACATCCGCTGTTGCGTACCCGGTCAGGCTGTCGGCGCCCGGCGTCGATGCCGTCACCAAGGTCTTGACCGCTGCCACATCCAGGACTGTGCCGTCGGCGAATCTGATCTGTTCGACCTGGTAACCGCCCGCCCCATCGTTCGAGAAATAGCTTTCGATTCTCAGGTTGTCGGACGTTCCATTGATGGACACCACGAGCGTGGCGCTGTTGCGCGTCAATCGAACATCGGAAGGGGCGATGCCTGCTCCGAGCTGCACGACGTCCAGCTTGCCGACGCCGTTGTCCTGGCCGAAGATGCGGTCCTTGCCGGATCCTCGTCCGAACAGATAGGTGTCGTTCCCGGCGCCGCCATCGAGCGTGTCATTGCCGGCACCGCCGTCCAGCGTGTCGTTTCCTGCATCGCCGTTCGCCGTATCGTTGCCTGCGCCTCCAAGAACCGTATCGTTTCCGGCGCCGCCATAAACCATGTCGTTCTGGGCGCCACCCGTCAGCGTATCGTCGCCGTTTTCGCCATACAGCGTGTCGTTTCCGCCGCCGCCATCGAGCGAATCGCTTCCATCCTTGCCGTAAATCACGTCGTCGCCGTCCTGCCCGGCCAGACTGTCGGCGCCCGCATAGCCTCTCAGCGTGTCATTCCCCGCCGTGGGCTGGAACACCATCGCCTTGATTGCCACCACATCCCAGACCGTACCGTCCGCAAAGCGAATCTGTTCAACCTGGTATCCACCCGTGGCGTCGCTCGAGAAATAGGCGGCGACCGTGAGACTGTCCGAGGTGCCGGCAATCGAGATGACGAGGTCGTCGGAAATGCGCCTTACTTGAACCTCAGCGGGCAGAATTCCGGCGCCAACCTGCACAACATCGAGTTTGCCCGCTGTATTGTCCAGGCCGTAGATACGATCCTTCCCTGCGCCGCGGCCGAACACATACGTATCGTTGCCGGTACCGCCATCCATCGAATCGTCTCCGGCGCCGCCATCCAGCAGGTCATTGCCGGCATTCCCGTTCAGGGTGTCGTTGCCGTTTCCACCGCTGAGTGCATCGTTGCCGTTGCCGCCGTTCAGCGTATCGATCTGGCGACCGCCAACCAGTGTGTCGTTGCCGTCTTCGCCATAAAGAAGATCCTCGCCATCGCCCCCGTCGAGCGTGTCGTCACCGGCCTTTCCATAGATCGTGTCATCGCCGGCAAGCCCGCTGATGGCATCTGCGCCCGCGTACCCGCGCAACGTGTCGCTCTCGCCCGTTGCAACCGTGGCCATTGCCTTGACGGTCGCGACGTTCCACGTGGTTCCATCGGCAAAGCGGATCTGCTCCACCTGATAGCCGCTGGCGCCATCGCTGGAAAAATACGATGCGACTCGCAGCGTGTCGGAGGTTCCGGAAACCGTCATGACGAGATCGTCGCTTTCGCGCGTGATCACGATGTCGCTCGGCGAGATCCCCGCTGCGAACTGGACGACATCCAGCTTCGATGTTGCCGTATCGTAGCTGCTGATGCGGTCCTTGCCGGATCCACGGCCAAAGAGATACGTGTCGTTGCCGGCACCCCCGTCCATCGAGTCGTCGCCGGCACCGCCATCCAGGATGTCGGTGCCGGCATACGCCACGATCGACTGATTCCCGTTCCCGCCGGCCAGATTGTCGGCACCGCTGGTGCCGTACAGCATCGTCGTTGTCGGGGCGGTCGCCGTGACGACCCGTGACTTGATCGCAGCGAAGTCCCAGATCGTGCCGTCGGCAAACTTCAGGAAATCGATCGAGTTCGCAGTTTGGGTTTCCTGCGAGAAATGGCCGGTAATCGCGATGACGTCGTTCGTGCCATTGATCGCCACCGTGAGCAGCGTACCGTTGCGCAACAGTGTGACATCCGTCGTCGAAATGCCGGCAGCGAGTTCGATCGAATCGGCATGGGTGCCGACGGCATCGGCATCGGCATTGTTGACGGTATCCTTGCCGCCTCCGCGGGCAAACCGGTACACATCCGCCCCATTCCCCCCGGAGAGCGTGTCCGTTCCGGTACCGCCATCCAGTACGTCGGCGCCATCTCCGCCATACAGGCTGTCGTCTCCGGTTCCGCCGTCCAGCGTATCCGCGCCGGCATCGCCGCTCACGTAATCGTTGCCGGTGCCGCCCAGCATCGAGTCGGCGCCGTCGCCGCCATACAGCATGTCACGCTCGCTGCCCCCGTCCAGCGCGTCGTCGCCGCCGTAGCCCATCAGCGTGTCGCGTCCCATCCCGCCCGACAGAAGGTCGTTTGCGGCGTAGCCACTCAGCGTGTCGTCGTCCTCGCTTCCGGCCAGGACGGCGGCCTTGACGATGTCGGCCGTCCAGACCGATCCATCCGCAAAGGCAATGCGTTCGACGACGTTCGTTGTCGTACCTTCCTGCTGGAAATACCCGGCGACCCGGACACTGTCATCGCTACCGATCAGGCTGACGACGAGGTCCACGCCGCTACGCGTGAGCCGGACATCGGCGGGTGCAATGCCCTGCTTCAGCGACAGCGTATCCGGGTTGATGCCCAGCGCGTCGCCATCCGAGTTGTTGATCGTGTCGCGGCCATCGCCGCGCCCGAACCGGTAGGTATCGGCGCCACCGTGTCCGTAGAGCGTGTCGTCCCCTAGCCCGCCATCGAGCATGTCCGTGCCATCACCCCCTTGCAAGGTGTCGTTGTCCGAACCGCCGTCGAGCGTGTCGTCGCCGCCGTCGCCGGTCATGAAGTCGTTGTTGGCGCCGCCAAAAATGACGTCGTCGCCAAGGCCGCCGTAGATTATGTCGCCACCCGCCTTGCCATCGAGCGTATCGTTACCGGCATTTCCGTAGAGGGTCTCCGCCCCTGCGGTTCCACCCAACGCATCGTCGGTACCATAGCCATAGAGTGGAACGCCTTCGCCGGATGGCTGGGTGACCCGCGTCTTGACCGCCGCAATGTCCCAGTTCGTGCCATTCGAGAACTGGATCGACTCGAGCGCATAAGTGGTCGTGGCATCGGATTCGAAGTACCGTTGCACGCGCACGCTGTCATCGGTACCGGCGATCGAGACAATCAGGTCGTTCCCCTCGCGTCGCACCTCGACATCGTCCGGCAGGATGCCGTCTGCAAATCGCAGCGTATCGGCGTTGACGCCCGGGGCATCCGAATCCGAGTTGTTGATGGTGTCCTGACCATGACCGCGCCCGAACAGGTACACATCGCTACCGTTGTTGCCGTTGACCGAGTCGTTGCCGGCGCCCCCTTCCAGCGTATCCCCGCCGTTTCCGCCCCACAGCGTGTCGTTCCCCGTGCTGCCCTTGAGCTGGTCGTTTCCGTTGTCGCCCGAGACGACGTCGTCGCCGTTTCCGCCGTCTATCGTGTCGTCCCCGTCCGAGCCATACAGCGTATCGTTGCCTTCGCCGCCGCTCATCACGTCTGCCGCGGCATAGCCATTCAGCGTGTCGTGATCCGGCGTGCCGGACAAGGTGATGGCCTTGACAGTCGCATAGTCCAGTACCGTTCCGTCCTCGAACCGGATCTGCTCGACGGTACGGGAAGTCGACCCGTCGAGGTAGAAGTACAGGTGTAGCTGCAGGACGTCTTCCGTGCCGTCGATGGCGATCGACAGGCTCGCGCCAATTCGCTTGAGCGTGACATCGGCGAAGTTCGCCTTGACCAGGACGATGTCCGCATTGACACCGAGCGCATCGCCGTCCGAGTTGTCTATCGTGTCCTGCCCCGAACCGCGACCGAACAGGTACGTATCCGCCCCGGAACCGCCGTACAGTTGATCGTTTCCGGCGCCCCCGTCGAGCGTGTCGTCGCCCTGGTCACCGTACAAGGTGTCGGCGCCGCTCTTGCCGTAGAGGATGTCATTGCCGGCGTAACCGAAGACCCGATCGTTCCCGGCGCCGGCGTCGATGGTGTCCAGGCCCGCCGACCCCTGAATGTAGTTCTTGAGCGCGTTGCCGATGATGTTCTCGCCACGCGCATTCGACGCGCGGTAATCGGCCATGGCAGCGTCGAGCCGCTTGAAGCCCGCATCGGCGAGCAGGGTCGAGATCTCCGTCGTCACCGTCGTGGAATCGAGAACCTCCAGCAGGGTCTCGATCGGCGAGTACCCCATCTGCAGCAGCGACGACCCCATGTAGCGTTGCATGTCCAGCAGATCGGCGATCGCGTTGTAGGCGTCGCTCGACGCCTTGGTCTGGAAGGCCGCGGTGACTGGTGCGAAGTTGATCCGCACCCCGGCCTCGTCGATGACGAGCTGCGCCTGGTCCAGGTAGGGCTTCAGCCGCGTCTGCGTCACCAGCGCCCCATAGATGGAATCCTTGAGCGCCTCGTAGCTCTGTTCGAGCAGGTTGAGCTGCTGCGTCGAATAGCGCAGTTCGATCGGGATCCAGTTTCCGGTGCCCAGGGAGGCCGCCGCATAGCCGCCGGTTCCGCCCGTCACGGCCTGACGCACGAACATGCCCGATACCGCGGTCTGCCCGCTTGCCTGCTCCCACGGGAAGGTGAAGAAGTAACGCCCGTTGAACGCTTCGAGCGTGTGGATGCGGTTTTCCCAGTGGGTAACCAGTGCGCGGTACTCGGCATCCCAGCGCATGTCCTGCGAATCATGCAGATCCTCAAGATCGACCGGATTGCTCGGATTGTGGAGATTCGGATGTTGATGACGGAACGCCGTGCCGATCTGCATGTATTCGATGTCGTATCGGTCATCAAGGCTGGTCTGGGGTTCCGGCAGCCGTTGGTCCGGGGAGCCCTTCAGGCCCGAGGTGTCGGCCCAGGCCGTGAGGATCCGGTCGAGCAGCGCCTTCTGGCCGGCCTGGGTGGTGGCGGCGGCGAATTGTTCGATCATCCCCTTCAAGGACGCAGACTGGCTCATCGCCTCCCACAGGTCGCGCACCAGGCCCGAGCCCTGCATGTTGGGCAGCGCGGTGATGCCGGCCGCGAGCGGAACCGTATCGGGGAATTCGCGGTGAAAGGTGTCGACGGCGAGGTTCACGTCGGCGAGCTTCATGACTTCGCCCACGGTGCCGGTGCTGCCATCGGTCCTGGTGTAGGTGCCCAGGTCGGCGATCTGGTTGCCGCCGGGCAGCGGCTGGTTGTTGGCCTTGCTCGCCGTGTCGATGCTGGCGATGTTGAGCGCACCGAGCGTGAACAGTTCTCCCGATTCGGAAATGCCGTTCTGGTTGAGGTCGCGCCAGACGCGCAAGGATCCAAAGTGCGCATCGGCGCTGCTCACCTTGCCGTCGCCATTGGTGTCTTCCTGCGCGAGGGCGGCGAAGCCGTCGGCGGCCTTGCCGCCGGCATACAGATTGGTCGAATCGCCGAACAGCTCGGTGCCGTTGTCGATCGCACCGTTGCCGTTGCGGTCCATGACCAGAAAGCCGTCGTCGGCCTTGATCCAGCCGGTGGCGTTTCTGATGCCGTCGCCGTCGTGATCGAAGAGGATGGGGTTGGTCGAGGAGACCGGCACCACCTCGAGGCCGTCGCCGTCGAGGTCGAGGGTCATCGGGTCGCGGGGCCAGACCCACTGTTGGGCGCGGGTGAAGAGGTCCGCCAATTCGGGATTGAGTTTGACAATTTCATCCCAGATGTCATCGAAACTAAGGTTCGGAGTATCAAGCCATCGCTTGATGTCGCTGGGGAAGAGCGGGCCGTCTCCGTCGTTCACCATTGGAACTCCAGCGGCCTCTAGCGCCCCAACTGCAAAGTCTGTACATACCTCCCACGGAAACTTATACCAAGTGCCGAGGTATCCGTTGATATACCACTGGACGGCGTTGTATTGCTGCTCGGTTATTGACCAGCTCTTTTCAAAGTCGGGAACCGGATGTGACGCGTCGTCGTTTCGTTGAAGGCCATCTGGGTAAAATCCCCACGACGGATCAAATCCGGTTGGCGTCCCCAGGGTTATCCAGACGTGCCCAACTGAAGATCCATCTGTACCCGGATTGATTTGCCGAACAGTGATCGAGTAGCCAGTCATGTCTATCTCCTTGTACGTGCTATCCAGAATCTGGTGTGGAAGGTCGGAGTACGTGTCGTTGTGATGGAGCCGTCTGCATGCACCCCTCTAGCAGCACGGAAGAACGTTACCGAAAGCCGAATGTATGGCGGCCACACACTTCCTGAGCACAACCGACTTGCAGTTGGATCCTGATGAGAGTCGCCGCTGTCGCAATTGAGAACGACACGACTGAGGAGCGCGCCGCGGAATTCGTCCGGTGTACCCCCTTCGTCTATCCGCAGACTGACGCAAGTCGCGACTAGATGCTCCAGTAGAAACGTATCGCAACCCGCCGAGTAGCCAAATCCCAAACCGATCGGTCCGCTATGCTTGTTGTCGGATTTCGCGATGCTCTGCCGTGCCCATTCAAGGTAGGCGGCACTATCTGGATGCAATGTCTTCGAAAATCTCGGCAGCACCGCCAATGCTAAGTAAGTTGCGCTGGCTACCAGCAAAGCTATTCCGAGTCGATTGACATGGCTCATCTTCATGCCAACTCTCCATCCGATTCTCTTGTCGTGGGGACATCTATGCAGCAAACGCCAAATAGAGCGCATGGCCTTGTCACTGCAATCGGACTCGCCTTTCGAAACAAGTCGAGGCGGCCAGCTTGGATGATGCATTTGTCAATTTCATTACTCAACATCATTCATCCTTCCTTCCTCCGTCACCACCGTCGGCCGCGGCGCGATCTTCACCACGCCGTCGATGTGCAGCGTCTTCGGCAACTGGTGCGCGATGAACAGCATCGTCACCGCGCCCTTGAGCGAGTTGATTGTCTTCGCCAGGTGCTCGGCCGTGCCCGGATCGAGCGCACTGGTGGCCTCGTCGAAAATCAGCACGCGCGGGCGCTTGAGCAATGCGCGTGCGATCGCGATGCGCTGGCGCTGCCCACCCGAGAGGCCGACGCCGCGTTCGCCGACTTCGGTCTGGTAGCCGCCGGGCAGGCCTTCGATGAAGTCGTGGATCTCGGCCATGCGGCAGGCGGTGACCACATCGTCGAAGCCCGCGTGCGGGTTGGCGGCGAGCAGGTTGTCGTAGAGCGTGCCGGAGAACAGGATGGTCTCCTGCGGCACGACGCCGAAGTGGCCGCGCAGTTCGTTGGCCGAGAGGTGGCGCAGGTCGGCGCCGTCGATGAGTATCCGGCCTTCCTGCGGCAGGAAGAAGCCCTGCAGCAGCTTGGCCAGCGTGCTCTTGCCCGAGCCCGAGGGGCCCATGATGGCAAGCGCCTTGCCGGCCGGCAGCGCGAGGTTCATGTGGCGGTAGAGCCAGGGCTGCTTGTCGTCGTAGCGAAAGCCGAGATCCTGCAGGTCGATCCGCGCGCCGCCTTCATTGGGGTTCTGCGCTCTCGCGGGAATCAAACTGTAGGGTTCCTGCGGCATGTTCATGATGTCGCCCAGGCGGGCGACGGCGATGCGCGCCTGCTGCAGTTCCTGGTAAAGACCCACCAGCTTCAACACCGGCTGGCTGAGCCGGCCGGCGAACATCTGGAAAGCGACCAGCATGCCGACGGTGAAGCCGTCGCTGTTCATGACGAGCAAGGCGCCGACGACGAGGATGGCGAGCGTCTGCGTCTGTTCCAGCGCGTTGGCGACGATGTTGTAGGTGTTGGCGAGCTGGCGCGTCTGGAAGCCGGCGGCGAGGTAGTCGGCCAGCAGTTCGCCGTAGCGGGCGTCGAGCTTGGGTTCGAGCTGCAGGCTCTTCACGGTTTCGATGCCGGCGGTGTATTCGGTGACGAAGCTCTGGTTGCGCGCGCCGACGAGGAACTGGTGGTTGAGCCGCGCGCGAAAGACCGGCGTGACGATGAGGCTCAGGCCGGTGAGCAGCACCAGCAGGGCGAGGGAGATCAGCGTGAGCTGCCAGCTATAGACGAACATCACCGCCAGCAGCACGACCATGAACGGGATGTCGAGCAGCAGGCTGACCAGACTGCCGGCGAGGAACTCGCGGATGGTTTCGACGCCGTGCAGGCGGGCGACCAGCACGCCGGTGGGCCGGTGCTGGAAGTACGGCAGCGGCAGCCGCAGCAGGTGGCGGAACACGCCGCTGCCGAGCACGGCGTCGATGCGGTTGCCGGTGTGGATGACGAGGTACTGGCGCAGCCAGCCGAAGGCGGCGGAGAAGACCAGCGCGATACCCAGGCCGACGCCGACGACGACCAGGGTGCTCAGGGTGTGGTGCACGACCACCTTGTCGATGACGACCTGGGTGAGCAGCGGGGTCGCCAAGCCCAGCAACTGGAGCGCCAGCGAGACGATCAGCACGTCGCGCCAGATGCGCTTGTGCTTGAGGAACTCGGGCAGGAACCAGGCGAGGCCGAATTCACGCGCCCTGGGTTGCAGGTCGTGGTCGACCACGGCATCGGCGCCGCGCTTGACGAGCAGGACCTCGGGCTCGAAGCGGCCTTCGAATTCGCCGAGTGCCAGCGTGTGGGGGGCGTCGCTGCCGGCTTCGAGGTAGAGCAGCCGCTCGGCATCGACGCGCAGGATCAGCACGGGTTTGCGCGCGGGGGCGGCGCGCTCTCCTTCGTCGGCATAGGCCGGGGCTTCCGCGGGCGTCGCCAGCCAGGCGACGCACGGCACGGGCAGGGCCGCGAGGCGGGCGGTGCGTACGGTGTGCGGGGAGATCTGCAGGCCGCAGGCGCGGCCGGCGCGGATCAGGGCGGCGACATCGAGCGGGGGCGGGAAATCGCGTTGCAGCAGCGCGGTATCGAAGGCGATGCCGTGAACCTGTGCAAGGCTGCCGATCAGCCAGAGCCAATCGTCCTTGGTGACCTCGTGATGCATCTTGTGGCCGTCTCCCGGCGGCCTTGCCCTTGCCGGGCCGGCTGTCACAGTCGGTGATGGAGCATGCGCATACGCGCCACGGCGGAGCACTCCCCAGCACCCGATCCTGCGCGCACAGGAGATTACGCGATCAGGGCATGACGAACAATTGTACGAAAGTTATACGATTGGATATCGCTGCGCGGGTCTTCACGCGCGGCCGACGCCCATCGCAGACGCACGACGGGGTGGCGAGTGATGAAATCCACGGAAGACCGCAACCATTGTTTGAATAGCGAATGACTGCGTTGGCGCGCCTACCGCTCATCGTCAACGGGTGGCCGGGCACGCATTCCGAAAACACCCGCACTTCGAGCTGGAACGGACTGTTCGCAAAGACCCAGAGCTTGAACCGCGCGCATGGCTCGAAGCAATGGGTGTGTCCTTCCCTGCTTTCGTATCCGAACCCAATAGCTCACTGCGCGCGGCCCACTCGCGGTCCGACGCACCCGGCCGCGCTGAAAGGCCACCGGTTGAGTTGCTGCACGGCCACGATCACTCGGGATCGATGGTCGGCGCGACATAGGGGCGTCCCCTGAGGTGCCGGTGGTAACGTCCGAATCCGCCGGCTGCGGATTCGTTGGTCGCATCGGCGACGAGGTTCGACTGCCCAGACAGGCGGTCCGCGGCGGAAAGAATGTTGGCTTCGAGACTGGCTGGTTCGGGCACGCCGATCCAGGGAGGCGCGCCACGCGTTGCGGTCAACGCATGCACCAGTACGAGATAGGCCGCTTCCGGAATGATCACCCGATGGGCCGCGCGTGCCGCAGCAATCCACTCCAGCACCGTGTGCTTGTGCCCGACCAGTGCGCCGCGATCCGACAGCGAGAAGGTCCGGCGCTTCGGGTCGAGACGATATTCGTCGGCCTTGCCCGCGTCGTGCAATAGACCGGCGATGATCAGGATCGGCACGCTGACCTGTTCGCAGTCTTCGGCGGCGCGCATCGCGCCTTCGGCCACTTCCACGCAGTGGCGCAAATTGCCGTTGCGATTCTTGTGGTGGCCGTTGAGCGAACTCGGCCCGGTCAGGTAGCGGCCGAAGCGACCACCCTCCCAGAACACGGCATTGAATAGGTGGCGGAAGCAGCGCGGCAGTGCCTCCCAGAGCAGCCCGGCGCGACGTACCAGTTCCCGATCGGCCACCCAGTCGTGCGGCACGCTGGCGAACAGGTTTTCGTGGGCGACCGGCAGGTCATACCGAACCAAACGGGCGATGCGGATCTCGCCGTTTTCGCAGTCCGGCCTGCCGGACCACCGAATGCCGGCAAGACAACCGGGCACAATGCGGGTGTCGGGTTGCCGAGCGTCCCAGACCACCGTAAGCGACGCGCGTTCATGGAAAAGGCACGCGGTGGTGCGATAGCCGATTGGCGTTTCGGTACGGCCGACCGCGGTTACGCGCATTGCCGGCGGCATCGCCGACGGAACAAGGTCTGCGGCCGTTGTCGTCCTGCTTTCAGTCTCAGCCATGGCTCATCTCCTGTCCGCATTCTGAAAGCATCTGAATCTGCCGCTCCCCGCCGCCGAGCGCACCGGTCAGCAGGCGTTCGAAGGCGGATCCGTCGCGTCGCGTGAGGTTAGGCACGAACCGGCTGTAGGTACGAAACAGCATCTCGGTCGTGCTGTGTCCAAGCTGGCGTGCGATCCACTCCGGGTTTTCGCCCGATGCAAGCCACAGGGTCGCGGCCGTGTGGCGACACTGATAGGGGCGCCGCGGCTTCAGTCCGAGATGACGCAGCAGCGGATACCAGACGCGCTGCGTCACGTTCTTGTGATCGAGCGGGTTACCGTCCCGATTGCAGAAGACATACGGCGAGACTTTGCGTGTCGCCGCCTCCTGCGCCTGGAGGGCATCGAAGACGATCTGCGTCATCTGGATTTCGCGCTGCGAACTGTCGGTCTTCGTGTATTCCTCTTCACCCAGAACGATGGTCTCGCGCACCATGATCAAGCGCTTCTCGAAGTCGATGTACTTCCACTTGAGTCCGTCGACCTCGCCAGTACGCATGCCGGTGAAAAATCGCGTCGTGTAGTAGTTGCGGAAATCCTTGCGCACGGTTTCGAGGATCCGGCGCACTTCGTCAAGCGTGAAGGGATCCACGTCGCTCTTCCTCACCTTGAGCTGCCGGATGTTCTGGAACGGCGAGCGAAAATCGTGGCGGTCGGCCGCTTCGTTGAGGATCTGCCTCAGCGGATTCAAAATCCGGTTGATGCGGTTATTGGACAAGGGGCTGGTCTTGCCCCGCGCGGGGACTCTGGCAAGTTGCGCGCGGTAGGCAAGAACATCCGCCTTGGTGATCCGGCCGACTTCCTTCTCCCCGAATTGCGGGATCAGCAGTCGATCGAGATCCGCCCGAATTCCGATGCGGTGCGAACGCCGCCACTCGATCTGCTTCTCGACAAACCAGATTTCGGCGAAGGCATTGAACAACGGCGTCGTGGCGGCCGATGATGGATCTGCGGAGACACTATCGCGCGCCGCTGGGGGAGCCAAAGCCAAGGGAGCGCTTGAAATATCGAACTTTCCGGCATTGTTGCTGGCCGGAAAGTACCTGCGATACTCGAACGTGCCTGCATCAATATCCGCTTCGATCCGCTCGAGCAACTTCTCGAGCCGCTTCCGATTGGCGGCGTTGTCGCTGAGCGCCGTCTGTTCTCGGCAGCGCAGGCCCCGGTAGCGGAAATCGACGAACAGGCACCCCGAATCGGGACGCTTGCGAATGCTACCCATTGCACACCCCACCATTGGCCATGGGGATAGCCAGCGGGCGTTCGCCGGATGGCAGGCCCATGTCGCGCTCGATGTGCTCCCAGATGAAGAGGATCTTGCGACCGCCGAAGGGCCGGATGTAATGGACTCCCTCCAGCAACACGCTGTCCTTGAGCTGTTCGCGAATGGTGCGGCTGTCGTACTTGATGACACCGGCGAGTTCGTCGGTGGTGAGATAAGTGAGTGACATTGACGCCTCCGTTGATTAAGATCACCGAGGATTTCAAAAAGCCTTGCACCCCTGCGATTTGTCATCCTAGAGGACATTCTAGGTACGAAAGCGTCGCTGTCAAGGGCTTTTTGTTACTCTGAACGACTTTTTTTCTTGGAGAAGGAAATGATCCGTTGTCACCTGTCACGCATGATGGGAGAACGGAAGATGAAGATAGTCGATGTCGCCCGCGAGACGGGCCTGCATCGCAATACCGTTACCCTGCTCTACGACGAGACGGCGAGCAGGGTTGATCTGGATACCATCAACCGCCTCTGCAAGCTGTTCGGGTGCACCGTTGACGACCTATTCGAGTACGTGCCGGATCCGCGCGACTGAAGCACAAAGGATGTTGACTACAGGCCTTTCTTTCTGAGGTTCAGTTCCTCGACCGCCTCATTCGTCCATGGAACGCGAAGCCAATGGCCCTTTTGAGTTCTCTTGCCGACGCCCGCCCTAGTACGCCAACTGCACCCACATCGGTCGATGGTCCGAGAGGTAGTAACGCAAGTAGGCTTTGAAGTCCTTTGCGTTCGTCCCATCGTTCCACAGCGCAGGAAAGAGTGCGGCATCGAAATCGAACACGCCCTTCTTCCCGGTAAAGTGATCCTTGGTCGTCTGAGGCAGGAAGGCGATCTGGTCATAGTTCGCGTCGCTGCTGATACTGGACGCGATCTGGGTCGAGTGTTCCGGTAGTTCCAGGCCCAGCTTCGTCAGGGCGTTATAGATCGGATCCCCGACCTCGCACTTGGGCATGTTGAAGTCGCCCATGGCGACCAGTTCGCGGGTGAACGATAGCGTGCTCTTCTTGCGCAAGTCCGCCCATTTGGCCACGGCAAATGTCTCCAGTGACCGGCGCGCAATCGATGCGGGCGTTTCATCCCCGTAGTAGAGATGAACGTTCACGAACATCATTGACGTGTTGCCCATCAAGAACGCAGCCAGATACGGCGTGCGGTCAAAGCCATTGAACTGCGCGTCGACACCAGGCAGCTTGATTGAACTGAATCGCGAGGGTGGAAACGCGATTTCACCGACTTCCTCCAGGAGCGTCAGCTTCTTGCTGTCGTAAAGGAATGCCATCCGCTCGTTGTTGCCTGAGGCATCCGACATGAGCACCTTGAACGACTTGGGCAGTCTTGCGTGAATGTCGAACAGGTCAGCGAAGTCTTCCCGACACTCCTGAACCGCAACAATGTCGAACCAACTGATGATCTCGGCGATCAGGGCACGATCCGGGTCACGGCGATGCTGCGCGCCGAGGTTTGCAATATTCCAGGTGGCGGCGAGCAGCTTTCCGCTCTGGCGTCTTGGAATTCCGCGAACCCGCTTGTGATCGCGCAGATGAGCGGTTTCGACGGCTACGTCATAGTCGAAGGAGAACTTGGGCTGCGGGAAAACCGGCATGCTGGATACTCCTTGATCGTCGCCGTTCGTACATTGCACGGACGGAGTCCGTCGCGGTCAGTCTACTGGATACGCTTGGCTATCGCGCAATTGCGGGTGTTGGCAGGCGTTTCCTACTCGGCCTGAGTTGCCGTTCAGTACTTGTAACCTGAGAGGCGGGTGTTCTGCCGTCACCGGAGGTTCGGACCAATGCCGCGGCGAAGGTCAGCTTCTGTCGCGGGCGGATGCGAAGTCGCGACCCATTGCAGACCCCGCCAACAAGACGAGCACACCTTCAGCGAACAGTGATGACACGCCAGAGCGCCCTTCCTCAAAGCCGCCAATCGCCCCGCGATCCACAATCAGGTTCCCATCAACAGCCAAAGAGACCATCATGGAATCTTGCGAGCACCGGGAATCCTGGAACAAGGGCAAGCTGGTTGGCCAGAAGGCTCCGCTCAAGCCCAAGGACGTCTGGGCGATTCGCATCCATCTGTGGGGCGCTGATCACGTGCGAGAACTAGCCACGTTCAAGCTCGCAATCGACAGCAAGCTGCGAGGCCGCGACCTGGTCAATCTGCCCGTCCGCGACATCACACACGGGAGTCAGACGCTGTTGCGCGCGATGGTCGTCCAGCGCAAGACGCAGCGCCCGGTTCAGTTCGAATTGACCGAGCCGACGCGAACGACTGTGGCGGCTTGTATCGTCAAGGCCGGTTTGAAGTCCGATGACTTTCTGTTCCCGAACCGGTTGCACAGCTCGCCCCACCTCTCCACCCGACAGTACGCCCGAATCGTTGAGCCTTGGATTTCGGCGGCCGGGTTGAATACGTCGGCCTACGGAATGCACTCGATGCGGCGAACCAAGGCAACGCTGATCTACAAGCGGACCAAGAACCTGCGGGCCGTCCAGTTGCTGCTTGGCCATTTCAAGCTGGAGAGCACGGTCCGGTACCTCGGAATCAAAGGGGATGGTGCCTTGGAAATTTCCGAGCAAACGGAACTCTGACAGGCCGGCGGCCGCAAGTCGCGAACAACCATAAGGGACGGGCGGCCGCCGTCTGACCTCGCGCCCTCGGTGGGCCGCGCAGACAAGAAACGCATCCGCCCGTGACACCATACATCCTCACCCTCACGATGCCTCTTGCATCGACCGAGAAATCCCGATAGGCTTTTGTCAAGTCGTGCGATAGACGCACGATGTTCACACCATTCTGGGGAGTCCAGGATATGCACAGCGCCAAGTCGGCGGCCTCGACCGCCAAGTTCGATTTCATCGTCTACGTCGGCCGCTTCACCCCGCTGCATAACGGCCACCTCGCGACCATCCGCCGCGCGCTCGAGCTCGCCGACGAAGTCGTCATCGTGCTCGGCTCGGCCGATCGCCCGCGCACGATCCGCGATCCGTGGACCGTCGCCGAGCGCAAGGTGATGATCAAGCACAGTCTCGCGCCGGCCCAGCAGGGACGCGTCCACATCACCTCGGCGGTCGACCGGATGTACAACGACACCCAGTGGGTGAGCGAGGTCCAGGAAGCGGTTGGCGACGTCATCGCGGCCCGCGGCCAGGATCCCGCCAAAGCGCGCATCGGGCTGATCGGCTTCAGCAAGGACCATTCGTCGGACTACCTCGACATGTTCCCGCAATGGGAGCGCGTGCGCGTCGGCTTCGTCGACGGCCTCTCGGCGACGGACGTGCGCGACATCTACTTCGGCCTCGCAGACGAACGCGACAATGGCCGCGGCCGCTGGATGAAGATCGAATCCTCGGTGCCCGAGCCGGTCGTCGACTGGATGGAGACTTTCGCCGCGTCGGCCGAATACCGGCAGCTGGCGAAGGAATGGGCGTTCATCCGCGACTACAAGGCGGCCTGGGCCGACGCACCGTATCCGCCGACCTTCGTCACCACGGACGCGGTCGTCGTCCATTCGGGGCATGTGCTGCTGATTCGCCGCCGCGCCGAGCCCGGCAAGGGCCTCTGGGCGCTGCCGGGCGGGTTCGTCGATCAGACCGAGCGCGTCCAGGACGCCGCGATCCGCGAGCTCCTCGAGGAGACGGCGCTGAAGCTCCCCGAGAAGGTACTGCGCGGTTCGATCGCCGCCTCGCATGTGTTCGATCACCCGGATCGCAGCCTGCGCGGTCGCACGATCACCCACGCCTTCCACTTCGCATTCCCCGCCGGCGAGCTGCCGCGGGTCAAGGGCGGCGACGATGCCGACAAGGCGCAGTGGTTTCCGCTCGCCATGCTGCGCACGATGCGCTCGTCGATGTACGAGGACCATCCGGACATCATCAATTATTTCATCGGAGGGGCCTGACGGCCGCTCCGTGTCGCGGCGGCGCGACAGACGCGCCGCCTTTCATCAACGTTTGAGGGAGTCTCAAACCATGTTCTACAGCGACGAAACCCGCGCCGTTCTGGAAAACCCCATCCTCGCCACCGACAGCTACAAGCTCTCGCACTGGCTGCAATACCCGCCCGGTACGGACGGCATGTTCTCCTACATCGAATCGCGCGGCGGCAAGTACGACCGCGTGCTGTTGTTCGGCCTGCAGATGATCCTGATGGATTTCCTCGCTCGGCCGATCGCGCGCGAGGACGTCATGGTCGCCAAGGAGATCGCGGCGGCGCACGGCGAGCCGTGCAACGAGGCCGGCTTCCTGCGCATCGTCGAGGCGCACAACGGGTACTGGCCGGTGCGCATCCGTGCGCTGCCGGAAGGCTCGATCGTGCCCTCGCTAATTCCCTTGGTGACGATCGAGTCCACCGACCCGCAATTGCCTTGGGTGGTCTCCTTCATCGAGACGCTGGTGCTGCAGGTCTGGTACCCGATCACCGTGGCCACGCAATCGTGGCACGTGCGGGAGATCATCAAGGGCTACCTCGAGGAGACTTCGACCGACCCCGCAGGGCAGCTGCCGTTCAAGCTGCACGACTTCGGCTATCGCGGCGTGTCGAGCCCGCAGTCGGCCGCGCGCGGCGGCCTGGCGCACCTGGTCTCGTTCAAGGGGACGGATACGCTGGCGGCGATCCTGGCGGGCCGCGCGTACTACGCCGAGCCCATGGCCGGCTACTCGATCCCCGCTGCTGAGCACTCCACCATTACATCGTGGGGACGCGACGGTGAGCTCAAGGCCTATCGGAACATGCTGAGACAGTACGGCAAGCCCAATGCCCTGTTCGCCTGCGTCTCGGACTCCTACGACATCTACAACACGGTCGAGCACCTGTGGGGTGGCGTGTTGCGTCAAGAAGTCATCGATTCAGGCGCCGTGCTGGTGGTGCGGCCCGATTCGGGCAATCCGGCCGACGTCGTGCTGAAGTGCGTGACCCTGCTCGATCAGAAGTTCGGCTCGGCACTCAATGCCAAGGGCTACAAGGTGCTCGAGCGCGTACGGGTCATCCAGGGTGACGGTATCAACGAGCGCACGATCCGCGAGATCCTCGCCACGCTGAAGATCAACGGCTACAGCGCGGACAACATCGCGTTCGGGATGGGTGGCGCGCTGCTGCAGCAGGTGAACCGCGACACGCTGAAATTTGCGATGAAGTGCTCGGCGATCCGGGTGGACGGAGAGTGGCGCGAGGTCTACAAGGATCCTGTCACCGACCCGGGCAAGGCGTCCAAGCGCGGCCGCATGACGGTCCGGCGCCATCGCGAGACCGGCGAATACATGACGGCCGCGCTGCCAAGCCACGCGGGGTGGGAAGATCGCGTGATCGCGCCCGGCGAGGCGTGGGAGGACGCCATGGAGACGGTGTGGGAGAACGGCGCGTTCAAGCGCAAGGTGACGTTGGCGGAAGTGCGCACTCGAGCGCTCGGCTGAGCGCATGGAAACGGCAAGGCTGCCGCGGTGATGCAATACGGGTCTGCGGCAGCCTTCACTTCATTGGCTGGGCACACTCATCGTCACTTGTGAGCCACCAGCCGGCGAAGGCGGCGAGATCGGCATGGCAGGAGCTGATCTTACTCAGAGTCGGACCGGCATTCGGCGTCCCATTGGGCTCACGCATGACAAGTGCCGTGTGTACCTCCCCCCTCACGCCGATCAGGAAGGGCAAGTAGTCGTCAACCAGCGCGACGGCTCCGATCGCTACCATCGCCTCGGCTTTCGGGCTGTGAACCCGGCTATCCCTTCCGGTCGCGATCACCCGCTCGATCGGGAACCCCAGGTCACGCAAATTGCATCGACGCGCCTCGGTGAAACGCGGCTGCATGGCCGTCACACACACCAGTTCATAGCCCGCCTCGCATAGTGCGTTACAGGCCGCGACGGCACCGTCGATGGCGGGAAGGGTCGACCAGAATTCGTTATCGAAGCATGCGCGAAAGCGTTCCAGGCAATCTCCGGACAAGCGCTCGACATCCCAACGATCGTAGGGCCAGTACGCTTGCGGGTCGCGCTCCTGCGGGTATGTGCCGAAAGCTCGCGCCCAGACGAGCGCGTAGGCCCGGTTATAGTCGAGCAGTACACCATCACCATCGAGAGTGATCACAGGTCGCATCGCGATCGTCCGTTCTCCGCCTGCAAACGCTCACGGGAAATGGCCTTGCCGGCCGAGGCCGCTCTGGCAAGCAGATCGTCCACGGATGCCCAGTCCGCCTCGTCGAGGTGCAGGCCGATCAACTGCGGCTCTTGCCGCAGCGCCAGGCTCACGAATCTGCTGATCGATTTCAGCTCACTTCCCTCGATCATGTCGTTTTCTTCTTCCAATGTATCTGGTTGGCTCTTAATGGGCGATTGGCTCAGGTAACCAGTCGGCCACGGCTTTGCGCAAGCGTGATCGTAGCCTCCATGCCGGCGGTAAAGCGCAGGTAGTCTGCTTCCATTCCGTCGGAAAAAATCACGCCATTGTCGGGCATGCGCGAGCGCAGCTTCAAAGGCCGCGCTCGGGTCACCGCGCCGAACACCAGGCTCGCCGTCGAAGAGCGGCTGGGATACGGTTCTCGCACTGCAAAGGTCAGCCGTTCGGCATCCCATGCCAGGGCTTGATATGGCGGCTGCTCGCTTGCGACGTGCATGGCGCGGGCGATCCCCAGCGAGCCGGTCACGATGCTCTTGAGCCATGCCGTCGAACCCAAGCCGGTCGAAACGATGACCCCAGAGGACGACTGCGACTCGCGTCTGCCATCGAGTTCGATCTCATACAGGGCCGAGGTGTGGGTGCGCGGACCGATGAACAAGTCGTTGACGCCGAGCAGACTCTGCCCGTCGGACAAGCGTGCTTCGGCCATCGTCACCGACTGGGTCGGCCGCCGATCCTTCGCGACATCATTGAGCACGTGCCCCACATCGTCGGCCGCAAAAGGCAGCAGCACGCCATCCCATCGGCTGGGCTCCGGATTCAGGCCCACGAGCGGCTGCCCTTCCAGGTACTTCATCGTATTGGCGACCAAGCCATCCTGACCGAGCGCAACCACGATATCGTCGGCGGCAAAGACGAAGTTCGGCAGGTAGCTTCGATCGACGATCTGGTAACGCCCCCAGGACTGCAAGGCCTGCACCGTCCGCTGCAGGCTCTGTGCATAGGCAGCGTCCTCCTTCAGGTAGTCGGAGAAATCGGCCCCGAGGTGCTCGATATAGAACCGCGCCTGAGCGAGGGTGTGGTAGCGCGCAACCAGCTCCTGCAGCCGGGTATGGCGCGTCACCAGCACGACCTTGCGCTCACTTGCCGCGCTCACGACCGGCCTTTCCCGTTTCCTCGCGTGTTGCTTGGGCAAGCAAGCCTTGCAGCAGATCCGGCGAGACGTTGAGCTGGCCGATGCGCTCGGCCCGTTCGGCGATACCCCCGAAGGCCTGCGCGATCAGCTGTCCGGGCTGCATGTCCACTGCGGCCAGTGCCTGCACAATGCGCGGATCGGCCCTCTCCAGCGCCTGCATGACTGCGGCAACCCGATGCGCCTCGGCTTCGGCGAGCGTCCGGCTGTTCTTCGCCTGCCCATTGACGAAATCCTTGCGCTGGGTCTCGAGCGCGATGTCGGCGAGCATCTGCTCGTTGCGCAAGGCGTTTTCCTTGCGCATCAGCGTCGCCCTGGCTTCCATCTGGGTTTCGCGGATTTCGCGCTTCTTCTGCTCCACGGCGATATCCGTGTCGAGTTCGTTCTGGCGGATTGCACGCTCGTTCTCGACCGCCGACATGCGACGCAAGTAGATGGCGTCGTCGGCTGCCTTGAGGTTGGATTCGCGCGCCTCCGCCTCGAGCGCACGCGCAATGTCGGGCGTCGGCTTCACAGCCATGATCGAGACACCGAGGATCTCGAGCCCCAGCGCCTCGATCTCGGGCTGCGCCGCAAGTTCGCTGCGGGCGGTGCGTGCGATTTGCGCCGATGCGCGCAGCGCCTGCTTGAGCTCCAGAGCCTGTACGGCTTGCTGAACAATGACTTCGACCTGCATCGCCACACGATCGCCCAATCGCTGCGGATCCTCGGAAACGTAGGTCTCGCCGTCCCTATCTAGGGAAAAGTCCATGAGGGTGGCCGTGCGTCTGGGATCTCCAATGCGATAGGTGACCTGCCCCTGGACCGTGACGCTCTGAAAATCGGCGGTCACGAGTTCGAGAATGAAAGGACGGTCTTGGCTTGCCACGGGGACTGCGACCAGTGTCGTCGTCGGGGCGTAGTAGAAGAAGGACTGGCCTGCGCCCTCGCGGACGACCTTGCCTCCACGGAAATGCAGCAGATGAACCGTGGGCTGGGACTTGATGAAGCGGATTCCGAACATGATCTCGTCCTCTTGTTAGTTGTACAGAACAACTTGTATGAGTTGCACACTACAACTTAAAATCGGCGACGTCAAGGAGGTCAATGGGATGGCATCAAGAAGACAGCGCGGTGCAAGTGAAGCGGGCCTGGCTACTCAGGCGCCGAGCTTCCCCTTGCCCTATACGACGGTTGACGTGGTGATCTTCTCGGTCATCGACGATGCGCTCATGGTCCTGCTCGTGCAGCGACCGGGCGACGCCAGCGAACCGTTTCCCGGACGCTGGGCGCTACCGGGTGGCTTCGTGGACGTGGTTTTGGATACCGATCTCACCGCTTGCGCACGACGCAAGCTTCAGGAGAAGACCAGCGTCGTGAGCCCGTATCTGGAGCAGTTGGGCAGTTGGGGGAGTGCGACCCGCGATCCACGCGGTTGGTCGGCAACCCACGTCTACTTTGCCTTGATCCCGGTGCACGACGTATTGCCTGCTAAGGGCGCGAACGCCGCGGACGTCGCCTGGTTCAAGGTCGACAGCGTGCTGCGTCGCCCCAAGCTTGCATTCGATCATGCCGAGATCTTGCGGTCCGCGCTCGAGCGGCTACGCAGCAAGGTGGAATACACCTCTTTGCCGGCCTTCCTGCTGCCCGAGCCATTCACGCTACCGCAGTTGCAGCGTGCCTACGAGGTCGTGCTCGGCCGGCCAGTGGACAAGAGCGGGTTTCGGACGCGAATGCTAGCGGCACGCTTTCTTGAGGAAACCGGCTATTTGCCTGGAGAGTCCAATCGACCGGCCATGGGGTATCGGCTACGTGATCGGCAAACTGCGACCGTGTTCCCCAGAACCTTCAATAGGAAGGAAACAACGCGTCTGGTTTAGCTTGTCGATACAACCCATTAGTCCGGTGAGGTTGGGCAGAAACCGCTAGAGACGTATTGCGCATCCAGTGCGCGGACGCAGTTGCCGTAATTCGGCCTCAACGGTCATTCCAGACGAACTGCTTGAGCGACAGCTGCACCTCCCATTGCTGCCGTTGATTCAGTGCTCGTGCAGCGCGCAAGGATGGATGCCGCTGCCATGACGTGATGCACATCAGGCGGCTGTTCGGTCGACTAGACTATCCCGTTCGCACTTCGAGGACACCCGACTCACGATGATTCTGAAGCCCGCCGACGGCAAGGCTGCCGCTCTTGAGACGCTGGAAAGACTGATCGCTGGCGCTGCCGGTGAGCTTATTGATCCGGCAACAATGCTCTTGAAATATGGCGGACCGCACCCATGTCGTGCAGATGAAGACAACTGACATGAGATCGTTGTCGCGCGATGCGCGGCATGAAAGGCGCGTTCAGGTGATACGACTGCGCGCGGCGGGGCATACGTACGATGCGATTGCGGCGCAGACGGGCCTGAGTCGCACGGGTGTGTTCGACATCTGCCAGCGGCACGCGAGTGGCGGGGCCAAGGCATTGCACGATGCCATAGGCGGGCGCAAGAGCGGAGAAGGTCGGCGCCTGACGTCCCAGCAGGAGGCCGAAGTGCGCAAGCTGATCTGCGACAAGACGCCCGACCAGCTCAAAATGCCCTATGCCCTGTGGAGCCGCGGTGCGGTCGCCGAACTGATCGAGCATCGTTTCTGCATCCGTCTGCCGGTACGCACGATGGGGCTGTACCTGTCGCGCTGGGGTTTCACACCGCAGAAGCCGATCCGTCGTGCCTATGAACAATCGCCGGCGGCGGTCAAGCAATGGCTGGAAACGGACTACCCGGCCATCGCCGCGCGGGCGAAGGCCGAGAAAGCCGAGATTCACTGGGGCGACGAGACGGGGCTGCGTAGCGACGACGTTCGTGGCCGCAGCTTTGCGCCCAAAGGCCAAACCCCGGTGATCCGCATCAACAGCAAACGCGAGGGGCTGTCGGTGATTTCCACCGTGACCAACAAGGGCCAGATGCGCTGGAAGATCTTCGACGGGGCGCTCAACGCCGACATCCTGATCGATTTTCTGCGCCGGCTGATCAAAGGTGCCCGCAAGAAGGTGTTCCTGATTCTGGACAACCTGCGGGTCCACCACAGCAAGCCGGTCAAGAAGTGGCTGGCCGAGCACCCCGACGAGATCGAGGTGTTCTACCTGCCCAGCTACAGCCCGGAACTCAACCCCGACGAGATGGCCAATGCCGACATCAAGCAGGCCGTCACGACGAAAGCGCCGGCGCGCACGAAACTGCAACTGGTCAAGGCGACCTCCAGCCACTTGCGCAGCGTACAAAAACAGCCGGAACGAATTCGTCGCTACTTCGAACATGGCCCCGTGCGCTATGCCGCTTGATTCAAGTTCATGGGTGCCGCCTCAATAGGACACGCATCGAACAAGAAGTTCGCCAGGTCCGCGCCGGGATCAAGGCGGAGGAAGAATCCGCATACCTGATCGATTTCGCACTGAAGGACTCCCGCAATACGATGGTCATCCACGATCTGCGGCTGGAGATCGGCGGGCGAGTCGCACAAATCGACCATCTATTGTTGCACCGGACGCTGACGGCGTTCGTTCTCGAGACGAAAGCCTTTCACGCAGGCCTGAAGATCACCGAGGAGGGCGAGTTTCTGCGTTGGAACGCATACCGCAAGACCTTTGAGGGCATGCCATCGCCGATCGCGCAGAACGAGCGACACGTTCAGGTCCTCAAGGACGCTTTCGGCTGCATCGACATGCCAACGCGACTGGGACTGCGCCTGACGCCCACCTTCGAGCCCTACGTTCTCATCGCACCACACGCGCGGATCGATCGGCCCAAGAAGCTCGATAGCGGCCGGGTGATCAAGGCCGATCAGTTGATGGACGCGATCGACCGCAAGTTCGAGAAAGAAAGTCTTTTCGAGACGGTTGGCAGTCTCGCCCGCTTTGTCTCGTCGGAGACCATCCAGCAGATCGCCGAGCATCTGATCTCCCTGCACCGGCCGATACGCATCAATTACGAAGCGATGTTCGTGGACCGCACTACGGAAGCGGTTGCGCCTGCCGCGCCGATGAGCCCTGCCGCCCCGGCCGAGCGCTTGGCGATTCCGGTGCCGCAAGCCGCTCTGGCGCCTGCAACAACCGCGCCGATCCCGTGCAAGGTCTGCGGCAGCACGAGCGGCCTACAGATCGCGTATGGCAAGTACGGCTACTACTTCAAGTGCGGTTGCGGCGGCAATACCGCCATACGACCGCACTGCGTCGTCGAGGGCCACAAGCCGCGACTGCGCAAAGACGGCACGCGCTTCTACTTGGAATGTGCTGACTGCGGCATGAGCACGCTTTACTTCCAGAACGCAGTCTGACGGTGTTGATTGCATTCGAGTTCAGGTGCCCGAGATCCAGTTACGCGGTAAGCATCTCGTCGGCCAAAGCAGACGAAACCCATCTGTCACGGGCGCGACCGCTTTGAGTTCGCGGGTTGCCCTGCGGTTGAATGCTCTCACGATCGATTTTCCGCAGCCGGTGTTCGCGCCGTGAAGACTTAGCACCCAACAAACATCCCCCTTTTATAAAGATGAAACAGGGAATGTCGCGTTCCCCCATGCGCCTACGCTATCGTGCTGGTGAAATAGCTGTCATCTTCCTTGGCACACATCCTCGAGATTCAGCACAAAGGCACACGGGGGCAATGGCAGGGTCTTCCAATGATGAACATCTGACGGCGCAGAGCATCCCGCGTCCTCGATCAACGCGTTAGTCAAGTCAGAAGTGCAGAGAAGAACCTCACTATGCGCGCCCTGCCGGCGCGCGACAACGCGAAAATTCGTAAAAGGGCGCAACAGTTCCCGATCATCCGCGGTTGCCAGCGCCAGCAACTCATCGTCTGTTGCGCTGTCAGGCAAGCCTCCATATCGAGTCGCTCCGTCAACGGCGATTGCGACTTTCGTCAGCGCCGATGCGGCACTCAACATGTCTTCGTCCGAGAATGGTTGGGTCGGAGTTTGTGTCGCGCAGCCCGCCAAGACGCAAATCAAGGGAAGGAATCGTTTCATCCTGTCAGGCCCAGAGCACGATGGTATTCGAAGCATCGCGGCCCGTATCGAGATTCCAGTCTCCAAAGGCTGTCTGGTACTGGGTATTACTCCCGAACACCGCTTCGGCGATCAGATGCCAGGCCTCGATCACGTGCTTTATTGCCTTGTCGAATACCTCATCGTAGGGCGACACCCCGTGGGGTGTTACAAGCGCGGCGATGTACTCGGCACGATCAACTGAATCCGCCGCAGGATAGGTAAGCCCGCAATCGACGGCGACGTGACGCGCGATAGGCAGAAGGTGGTTGCCCTCTTCGGCGATTCGATTGACGATGAGATCAAACCCCTTGTGCCACGCTCCAACTTCAGGGGGGTTGCCAGCAAATTCTTCTGGATGACACGCCTGAAGCATACCTTGCCATGCCGACGACACCGCGGGATCGAGGACGCCTTCGGCAGAGGCGCACTTCAAAATGCCTGACGACAGATGTTCCGACAGTCCGACTTCGCCGAGGCCAAGGCGCTGAAAGATGTACGCGTCGTGATGCATTTCGCATACACGGTGTCGGCGTTTGTTTTCAGCATAGGGCCCCACCTTCAGTTCGACCACCGGATGAATGGTCGCATCTGTAACGACATGAGCCGCATACCCGAGCAGCCAGACAAATGCCTTCTGTCGACCTGTGCCGACCATGCGTCGAACGAGGTCGACCCCTACCTTAACCATCGCGCCGGTGTCGTGGTAATGCATGAGATCGGCCCATTTGTTTGCTGATGCGCTGAGCGCCAAGTACGGATAGTCCGGGCTGACCGCCCCCAGCTCGCAGAACTTGAACCATTTGCTGAGAGCGAGCCCTGCTTCTCGTGGAATGCCCGGCCCAGCGCCGAGTCGCGCCGGCTCACGAGCCAAGTTAACCACCGTTATATGTGTGTACGCGCCTGGCATGGGTGTCCTTCCAGTTTCTGCCCAACTCATTGGATCCGAGCATCCCCGACCGCGTCATTCCACGATCGACGTTAGTCAAGGATCTATAATAATGACATACTGGCTATAGTAAGATAGGCGAGTGGTATTCGGTGTGGCGCCGGGCACTGGGAGGGGCACAGCTCGCGTACTGGTTGTCACGCCGCGAGCGTGACCGAAACAGGATTGAACGGCTCAACCTTCTCGTAAAGAAATCTCTTCTCGAGCATTGGCAAGGCTTCACGGGCGCAGGCTTGCCCAAGCCCTCGTAGGCGGTTGATCATATCCACGCGATCCAACGAGAACTTTCCGGCTGCAACCTGCGGCTGATAGCGAAAATATCGCGGATCGGCCTCGGAGTGCCCCGACAGAAGCATTGCCGTACCGGTCGACGCCCGGGATTGACCTTGCATGAACAAGGCGGTGGACTTGCGCAGCAGTCCGCTGTATCCCGCGTCCGTGGGTATGTCGATTGCTTCTTCAGTACATCCCAGGCTGAGGATGTACAGGTCGTCGTTGGTCCAGCCAAGCACGCCGCGCGCTTCCACGGCTGCGAGGCCCGACGGGTTGTTGGCCCAAATGCCGCCGTCAATCAGGGGGGCGCCACTGGGCATTTGATGCGCGGCGAAGTACGTCGGCGCTGCGGCCGTCGCGAGCGCCACATCAACAGCACTTTCGCGCCAATCGAGTTGCAGCCGCTCATGATGGCGCGTCTTGAAAACGTATACGTCTTCCTTGTCAGCGTGGTAAGCCGGGATCACTAGGCGGATGCGACTATCGCCCAGACGCGCCGATCTGAAGGCGCGCTCAAGTGCCTGCCGTAGCCCTGCGGAATCGTATTTCGGAAGACCAATCTGCCTCGCCTGCCGCCCGGCGCCTTTCAACGAGGCAAGCATCCGGCCCATCGCTCCCGGGCGATCGAGCGGGCTCACTTGATCGAAGATGCGCGGGCCATCGTTGACGTAGAACTGCACGATTTCCCGGGTGGACATGCCGAGACCGAGCCCCAGCGCAATGATGCCGCCGGTCGAAGTGCCCGCAACGATGTCGAAATGCTCGGCGATCCGTTTGCCTGCGGCCTCTTCGACCGTTTCCAGAAAGGCTGCGGCCAGCACGCCTTTGATTCCACCACCGTCCAAAGCCAGGATTCTGCGCTTACGATTCATCTTCTTCTCCGGGATGTTTGCCGCCGCCCTTCCATTCGTCAGTTAGCAGCCAGTCTTCGAAATAGGCGAGCCACAGGTATGCCCACGGCACTATCGTGTCCGCAATGGAATATGCGGGTGACCATTCGTCATGCTTCGGATAGTGCAAGCACAGCCGGACTGGCTTGCTCGAGTAGACGTGCGGCAACCGGCGTCCCTCAGCCAGTGCATTGAGATCGGGTGCGAGTACAAGCACTTCAGGCATCCGGTGTTTTCCGTACCTCAGGAGCATGGCGTAAGTACGGCCCAACGGAGTCGGCCGGATGTCAAACTCCCACGTCAGTTCCCCACGCCGGACGAGACCGCGGCCGCGACAAATCGGGCTCGCGCGCAGCCGCATCCATTGCTGCTCCGGACTGAGCACTGACCGTCGTGCGCGCCGCATGCTAGCGGCCGAAAAAGGTGTTCGGACGGACACCGACACCGGGGCGCGGGATGCTTGTGACGACGCCCAGCGAAGGGACCACCTGGAGCGCGCCTGCCGCTCGCGCCACGCTGATCGCGTTGGTGTGAGGTTCGAGGGAACGCCTCGCATATTCGAGAGGAACGCCGAACGATTTCGACAGATGTGTCCCGATTGCATCAAGGCCTTCCATCCCGAGCAGCAAGTTGAAGGCCTTCAGGGCGTTCTTGTGCCAGCTGAAGAACGTAGTTGCCAGCCCCTCGTCGCGATTCCACTTCTCGGCGAAGTTTTCGCCGATGGTGGTCTCGTTTTCCACCATGTAGATCTTGCGACCAGCCATGTCTTCAACCCGAATGAACTCTGGCATGCGAGCGATGACGTCGATGATCAGCTCGAACGCGTCGGCATAGTGGCGCTTCGCGACGCATTCGGCGTAAGACCACGCCGCAAGAGTCGTGATGATGATGGAAATCGGGGCAAGGTCTTGTCGCTCCGGCGCAAGAAACTCGTGGTCGCGATTGCGCTTCAGGAGCTGCACGATCCGCTTCAGTAAAGGCTTGCTCATTTCCTGCTCCGGAAACGGCTCGACGTCGGCTCGCGTCGCCTTCGCCAGCACCTCCCGCAGGTAGAAGACCGGGCACAAGTCGGCGTAGGCCTCGAATCGATTCATGTAGCCTTCGGGATTCGTGGGCTTCCAGGTCGCGAGGTTCTTGTCCGGCACAAGCTCGCCGCCGGCGTCGCACTGCGGGTTTGGGATGGACGGACTGATGTCCAGGTGAAACTCGTTCGCATAGTTGATCCGCCAGCAGCGGGGCTTCTCCTCGAGCATTTCCCGGTACTTGCCGTGTTCTCGAAGGCGCGCACCGACCAACGCTTTGACGGCGGCAGGGCTGCTTCCTGGCCCGGTGGCAGGGAGATGACACATCAGATCGACATCGAACTCGTTGCGCCCGATCGGCTTGTTGGCTGTGCCCAATCCGATGGATCCGTGGGCATAGATGCTGGCGTTCTGGAGGTGTGGTGACGCCCCACCTGCCAACCATTCGCCGATGGCCCCGTAGCGTTCCCGAGCTGTTTCATACTGGGTGTCGGTGAGGTCGAGTTGCTGGCATAACTGATCGAGCACCGCGACCAGGGTGCGCTTCTTATAGGCTTCCGCCACAACGGCGTTCTCATCGCGGTTCATCGACCAATCCTTTCCCAGGCATCCAGCCCGTGCTAAACTTAACTTGTCGAACTCGACAAGTTAAGCCCATTCTATGGGCGCTTGTCGAGTTCGTCAACTATTACTATCCGAAGACGACAAATGGAAGAATCTGGCAGGAGAGTCTTCGCGCGACGGTTGCGGCATGCGCGCGAGGAATTGAGGAAGCTAACGCAGGCGCAGCTCGGCGAGATGGCCGGATTGCCTGCTACGTCAATTTCGCATTTCGAGAACGAGGAAGGAACCCGGAAACCCTCATTCGACAATCTCCGGTCCCTCGCGAAAGCTCTGGACGTGACGACCGACTACCTTCTGGGTCGAGCCGACGAGGCGCACGGTATTGCTCTCGACGAGCAGTTGTATCGCGATGTGAAGTCGCTCACCGAGGCGGACAAGCAAATCGCCGAGGACCTGATCAAACGCTTGGCTGAAAGAAACAAGCCCAAAGGCTAGGTATGAACGAACGGAAGCTGCGGGACGCGGAACTGAAGGCAGAAAAGCTCGTTCGCGATGAGCAGCTTTCGCTACCGGTCGACATTCTGTCGATCGCTTCAAAGCGCGAGATCCTCGTCGAGCCAAAGCCTGCCAACGCGAAGGGCGTTTCTGGAATGCTCATTCGGGTCGGTAACCGATTCGCAATCGCGTATGCAACCCATATCAAGAGCGAAGGGTTCCAGCGCTTCAGCATCGCCCATGAGTTGGGGCACTATTTTCTCGAGGGACACCCGGAGAGCGTCTTTCGGGGTGGTCAACTTGTTCATGAATCGCGCGCGGGGTTTGCATCGGGCGACCAAGTCGAACTCGAAGCGGATCATTTCGCGGCGGGGTTGCTCATGCCCAGCCACTTGTTCAAGGCAGAGGCCGGGCGAAACTCTGACGGGTTCGATGCGATCGAGAACCTTGCGGGGGTGTGTAAGACGTCTCTAACCGCGTCGGCGATTCGTTACGCGGAGCTTACAGATGCCGCAATCGCGATTGTCATAAGCTCCGGTTGCAGCGTCGATTATTGCTTCGCGTCGCAGGTGATGAGGCGTGCAAAGGGATATCGACACTTGAAGAAAGGGATGGTGCTGCCCCGGGATTCGCTGACACGTGCATTCAACCAGGACATTTCGAACATCGAGGCCACCAAACGCGATACCGACGATACCGATGCCATGGATTGGTTTCACACTGACGCCGAGATCGACGCCACAGAAGAAGTCGTGGGTCTTGGAGAGTACGGCAGAACGCTGACAGTAATCACCGCTGAAATCCCGGATGACGAGGACGAAGATCGGGAGTGGTCCTCTCCCAGATTTCGGTAGCCGCCCTTAGCGAAGCACTGTAACTCGGCTCTAGCTAGCCTCGAAGAATGATGGCTCAGGCCGACAAGCCGAAGCTCCCGGTTGGGGAACGGCTGCACTACACCTACGTAGCGCCGACAGTCGAGCGGCCCTGATTGGTCGGAGATACCCATTCGCAATACGGAAAGCTGACCTTCGATTTGAATTGCGGTCGATGACTGGTGAGGGATCCAGACCTGCCGCCAGACTGCCTTGGAGCCTACGGCAGCTTGGGCCGAACTGCCGCCTTTCGACTTGGGCACGGCGGGCGATAGTCAGATTCGCCCCGTGCTTATGCCGACTCGGAAGTTGATGGGCACGGCTTGGGCACGATTTGGGCACTGGATGGGCACGGAGGAATTCGAGTGACGTCTGGCACCATCAGCGACATCCTTGCCCGTATCCGCCTCGACGCCGTTGCGAAGGACGCGAGAATGCCAAAGACATGCGACGCACGTCGCATCGGGCGTGCGTACAACAAACTGTTTACATGAGAAGTTTGGCGCGCCCGACACGATTCGAACGTGCGACCCCCGCCTTCGGAGGGCGGTACTCTATCCAGCTGAGCTACGGGCGCGTGGCGTGAAGTTTCACTACAAGGGCAGTCGTCATTTTACTTCACCCGCGGACCCTGACGACTGCCTTCGGAGGGCAGTACTCTATCCAGCTGAGCTACGGGCGCGTGGGGAGGGGCGAAGCATAGCGGGTTTCGGGGCGGGCGTCCAACCGGCGCGGCGGTATAATCCCCGCTTTCCAACGCGTTCTTCCAAGGGTTCCATCATGTCCAGCCAGCTTTCGGGCCCGGGCGCTTGCGCCAGGGCTTCCGGTCAATCCAGTTCGACGCTCCTCATCTCGATCGCCGCGGTGCTCGTCGTCGGCATCATCGCGTTCACGCTGCTGGCCGGCAGCGGCGTCAAGGTGCCGGATGCAGAGACCACGTCGTCGCTGATCCTGCCGGTGGCGAACATCAAGCTCTCGGCTGCGCCGGCGGTACCCAAGGGCGCGAAGACGGGCGAGCAGGTGGTGACGGCGATTTGCGGCGCCTGCCACAACACCGGCGCGGCCGGTGCGCCGAAGGTGGGCGACAACGCCGCCTGGGCGCCACGTCTGGGCCTGGGCCTGGACGGCCTGACCAAGAGCGCGATTGCCGGCAAGAACGCGATGCCCGCGCGCGGCGGCGGCGCCGACCTGACGGACGAGGAAATCGCCCGCGCGATCGCCTTCATGGCCAACAAATCGGGGGCGAGCTTCAAGGAGCCGCCGGTCGCGGCCGCGAAGTAGGCGGCGCTTCGGCGCAACGGTTCGAGGGGCGCTGCGGCGCCCTTTTTCTTGGGTGGCCGATCGCGGCCTTGTGTTGTGCCGCGGGTGGGCGAGGCCGCATGCCGCTGCGGCATGCGCGTCTGCGCGGCGCGATACGACGCGCGTTTCGGGCGGAACCGGCTGACGCCCTTCGCCACGCGCGGGGCGAAGGGCGTGCCGGCCAGGTGGAATGGCGCTGAAAACGCCGGATCGATGCCCGCTCGACCCCGCAACGATGGGCGATGCACGGCCTCGAACCCGCCCCGCAAGCCGCATGAATGGTCGCGCTGCGGCATGCCATGCTGGAACGGCGCGCGGCTAATGGCTTGCAGCCTGCTGCGCCTCGGAACCGCCTGTCCATGCGGCCCCTGGCCCGGCGGTTTTCAGCCGGATGTGCCGCCGCCCGGCTTGTTGAGCATGGCCTTGAGCTGGGCGAAGCGGGCGGCGCGTGCAGCCGGGTCCGGCGGGGCGCTCTCGGCCTTGCCGCCGCTGACGCGCATTTCCTCGGGGCCCATGCCCTTGCCGAGTTCCTCGATGAAGCGCGAGGGTTCGCAGGCGCGGTCTTCCTTGCCCGACTTGCGTTTCTCGCAGTAGCTGATGGTGAGCGTGCGCTGCGCACGCGTGATGCCGACGTACATCAGCCGGCGCTCTTCCTCGATCTTGCCCTGCTCGACCGATTCGCGGTGCGGCAGCAGGCCTTCCTCGATGCCGACGAGGAACACGTGCTTGAACTCCAGCCCCTTGGCGGCGTGCAGGGTGGCGAGCTGCACGGCGTCGCGCCCTTCTTCGCCCTTGTCGAGCATGGTGATCAGCGCCACGGTCTGCGTCAGCTCGATGAGGTTCTTGCCGTCTTCCTCGCCCTTCTTGCCGAGCCAGCCGACGAAGTCGCGCACGTTGGCCCACTTGGTTTCAGCCTCGCGCGGCTCGCAGCTGTCGAACAGCCAGGCCTCGTAGCCGATGGCGGTGAGCAGGTCGTTCAGCACCTGCGCGGCCGGTTCCTTCGGCGCGCGATATTCCATGCGGTTGATGAAGCTGCCGAACTCGCGCACCGCCTCGAGCTGGTGGCCCTTGACGTGATGCTCGGCGCTGCTTTCGAAGGCAGCCTCGAACAGGCTGACGTGGCGCTGCCCGGCGTATTTGCCGAGCGCTTCCAGCGTGGCGCTGCCGACGCCGCGGCGCGGCACGGTGATGGCGCGGATGAAGGCGGGGTCGTCGTCGCCGTTGGCGATCAGGCGCAGGTAGGCGATGAGGTCCTTGATCTCGCTCTTGTCGAAGAAGCTCTGCCCGCCCGATATGACATAAGGAATCTTCTGGTTGCGCAGCTGCTGCTCGAACACGCGCGCCTGATGGTTGCCGCGGTAGAGGATGGCGTAGTCGCCCCAGCCGGTGCGGTGCTCGAACTTGTGCGCCTGCAGCTTCATCACCACCAGCTCGGCTTCGTGCTCGGCATCCTTGGCGGCGGTGATGGCGAGTGCGTCGCCCGCGCCGTGCTCGCTCCACAGGCGCTTGTCGAACAGCTTGGGGTTGTTGGCAATCAGCGTGTTGGCAGCCTTGAGGATGCGCTGTACCGAGCGGTAGTTCTGCTCGAGCTTGATCACCTTGAGGCGCGGGAAGTCGGCCTGCAGCGTGCGCAGGTTCTCGCTGTCGGCGCCGCGCCAGGCGTAGATGGCCTGGTCGTCGTCGCCCACCGCGGTGAACGCGCCGCGCGCGCCGGCGAGCAGCTTGACCAGCGCGTACTGGCAGCGGTTGGTGTCCTGGTATTCGTCGATCAGCAGGTAGCGCAGTTTGCCCTGCCAGCGTTCGAGCGCCTCGGGGTGCTGCTCGAACAGTTCGACCGGCAGGCGGATCAGGTCATCGAAATCGACCGCCTGGTAAGCGCGCAGCGCGCGTTCGTAGTCGCCGTAGGCGCGCGCGGCGGCGAGCTGCAGCTCGTCCTCGGCGCCGCCGCGCGCGGCATCGGCGGAGACCATCGCGTTCTTCCACGACGAGATCTGCCACTGGATGCGCTTGAGGCGCGCCTTGTCGGCGTCCTTGACGATGTCGGCCACCAGCCCGGCGCAATCCGAGCTGTCGAGTATCGAGAAACGCGGCTTGAGGCCGAGCAGCTTCGCCTCGGTACGCAGGATCTTCACGCCGAGCGAGTGGAAGGTCGACACGTTGAGCGCCGACAGCGAACGCCCCTGCAGCAGCTTCGCGGCACGTTCCTGCATCTCCTTCGCCGCCTTGTTGGTGAAGGTGATGGCGGCGATGTTGGCCGGATTGACGCCGCACTGTTCGACGAGGTAGGCGATCTTGTGCGTGATCACCCGCGTCTTGCCGCTGCCGGCGCCGGCCAGCACCAGCAGGGGCCCGTCGAGGTATTTCGCGGCTTCGCGCTGCGGTGGATTGAGGTGGGAAAGCAAGGATGACCCGCGACGTCGAGACCGGCAAAAAACGACGCGCCGCCCACGGGCGGCGCGTCACGGGAAACAACGGGAATTCTAACCCGGCTCGCCGTCGTTACGCGGGTTTCGAGGCGCGATTCCGTCGGGCGCCGCATCGAACAGGGCATCGATCGCTGCTGCCGGCATGGCCTTGCTGAACAGGTAGCCCTGGCCGTCGTGACAATTCAGGCTGCGCAGCATGGCGAGCTGCGCTTCGGTTTCGATGCCCTCTGCCGTCATTTCGAGCTTCAATGCGCTGCACAGCGCGGCGATCGCGCGCGTGACCTCGACGTCGTTTGCGTCATCCGGGAGCCCGCGCACGAAGGACTGGTCGATCTTGACGCGATCGATCGAGAGCAGCTTGAGTTTGCTCAACGACGAGAAGCCGGTGCCGAAGTCATCGATCGCGATCTGGACGCCAAGGGCCTTGAGCTCGCGCAGCGTCTCGCGTGCATGATCGATGGACTGCAACGAGGTTTCGGTTATCTCGATCTCGAGCTGATGCGCCGGCAGCCCGGTTTCCTCCAGCACGGCGGCGACCCGGCCCACGAAATCGTCACCCGCCATCTGGCGCACCGAAACGTTGACGGCAATGCGCAGCGGCAAGCGCCCGCTGCGGTTCCACTGCATGCCCTGCCGACACGCCGTGCGCATGGCCCACATGTCGAGACGTTCGATGAGGCTCGAATCCTCGGCAATGCCGATGAACCGCTGCGGCGCGATCTCGCCCAGATCGGGATGGGTCCATCGGCACAAGGCCTCGACGCCGACTACGCATCCCGAAGCCAGATCGACGACCGGTTGATAGTGCAGCAGGAGCTGGTTGTCATCTAGGGCACGGGCCAAGCCCTGCTCAATGGTGAGGCGTTCCCGCGCCCGCGCCGCCATGTCGTCGCAATAGAATGCATAGCGATTGCGGCCCGTGCCCTTGGCGGCGTACATGGCGCTGTCGGCGGCACGCAGCAGCGCGTCGTGGGTGAGCGCGTTGTCCGGGTAGACGGCAATGCCGATGCTGCCCGAAACGCTGACCTGCTCGCCCGACAGCACGACGGCCTGCTCGATCCGCCGTAGCAACTTCTCGGCGAAGACCACGCAGTCCTCGACACGCGATACGTCCGGCAGCACGACCACGAACTCGTCGCCGCCGAGCCGTACCGCGTTGTCCGCACCGCGGATGGTCTCTCGTATGCGCAATGCGATGCGGCGCAGCAGCTCGTCGCCGTCGGCATGGCCCAGCGTGTCATTTACCAGCTTGAATCCGTCCAGATCGATGAAGAAGACCGCAAGCCGCGCGCCGGCACGCTGCGCGCGGTCGATCTCCAGCATCAAGGTTTCGTCGAGCTGGTTGCGGTTGCCCAGCCCGGTGAGGTGGTCGTGGTAGGCCAGATGTGCGAGATGGGCCTCGGCACGTCGCAGCTCGCTGATGTCCGAGAAGGTGATCAGGTAATGCGTGATGCTGCCGTCCTCGTCGCGAATGGCGCACAGGTGCTCCCATGCCGGGAAGATCTCGCCGCCCTTGCGCCGGCAGGCTATCTCGCCGCTCCAGTGGCCATCGGCCGATTCGTCGAGCCGCGGGTCGAGCTGGTCGCCGTGGCGACGCGCATGCAGGATCTCGTCCGGACTGCGCAGGAGCGCTTCATCCGTACAGTATCCGGTGATGCGGCAGAAAGCCGGGTTGACGGAGACGATGCGCAACTGCGCGTCGGTGATGGCGATGCCTTCCGACGTGGTTTCGAAAACGGCGCTGGCCTGGCGCAGCTTGGCCTGCGTCTGCTGCGATTCGGTGACATCGCGCATGACGCCGACCACGCGGCCGATGCGGTCGCCGCCTCGTGGAAATGCCTTGGCCGACAACTCGACCCAGCGTGGACCGTTGCCAAACAATTCCAGCGTCAGGCTGACCGCCTCGCCATGCATCAGATTGGCGGACACGCGCTCGCGATCCTTCGGTTTGAATCGCTCCAGAAGCACCTGCAGGCCGTTGCCCGGATGGTCACGCGGCCTGCCGATGATGTCGAAAACCTCCTCGCTGCTCTCGAACTCGCCGGTCGCCGTCTCCCATTCCCACACGCCCATGCGTGCGGCTTCCAGCGCCAAGCGCAAGCGGCGTTCGGAACGCTGAACGTCGACCTCGGCGCGATGGCGCGTCAGCGCCATGCGCAGCGTCGCGTCGAGTTCGCGCTTGTCGAACGGCTTGACCAGATAGCCATGCGGCAAACTGCCGGATGCGCGCTCCAGCGTCGCGCTGTCGCTATAGGCAGTGAGGAAGATCACCGGTATGTCGAGGCGCTCGCGGATCTGGCTGGCCGCCTCGGTGCCGGTCATCTGTCCGGCGAGATGGATGTCCATCAGCACCAGATCGGGGCGCAAACGCTCGGCCGCGGCGGCCGCATCCTCCCCGCGCGCCAAGATGTCGACAACCTGATAGCCCATGTCCTCCAGCGAGTCGCGCAAGTCCAGCGCCACGACGCGTTCGTCTTCGACCACCAGCACTTCGGTTTGCATCATGGCTCTCCGTCTGAAATCGGGAACGTGATGATGAAGCGGGTGCCGTTTTCGCGCTCCAGCCTGAGTTGTCCCTCGAGCTGATCGCACAGCGCGGGAATGAGCTGGAAGCCGAGAGAACGCGTGACGCCCGGCGCTACGTCGTCGGGCAAACCGACACCATCGTCGCCCACGACAATCTCTCCGCAGCCAGGCACGGGTCGCCTCAACCGCACTTCGATGCGTCCGCTGCGGCCAGCCGGGAAGGCATGCTTCATCGCATTGGTTGCAAGCTCGTTGACCAGCAGCCCGCAGGGAACGGCCCGCTGCAGGTCGACGCACACCGACTGATTGCCGGCATCGAGAACGAGCTGGATTCCGCCCCGATGCCCGAGGAAACTCTGCCGCAAAAGCGAGCACAGGCGTTCCAGGTACGGTCCGAGGTCGACGTCGGCGAATACCTTCCCCTCGTAGAGCATCTGGTGGATCAGCGCCATGGCCTTGACGCGCGCCTGGCTCTCCTCGAGTGCGTGTTGCACTTGCGGCGGGGCGCGCCGCGACTGCATGTTGAGCAGGCTGGAGATCACCTGCAGGTTGTTTTTGACGCGATGATGGATCTCGTTGAGCAGAATGGTTTTTTCTTCAAGTGCGCGCTCCAGTGCGCGGCGCGCCTCGTAACGCACGGTGACATCGACGATGGTGGCGAGCACATGCATGCCTTCGGGCGTGTGCATCGGATTGAGGCCGATTTCGACGGGAAACTCGGTGCCATCCTTGCGCCGGGCGTAGAGTTCGCGCCGCTGCGCCATGTCGCGCGTTTCGGGTTTGGCGAAAAACGCTTCGCGCAGTGCCGGATGTGCATCGCGATGGCGTGCCGGCATCAGCGTTTCGACAGGCGCCAGGTGGAGTTCTTGCTGGGTATAACCGAACATGCTCTCGAGGCGCCGATTGGCGAGCACGATGCGCCCCGATTCGTCGATCTGGACCAGGCCATCGGCAGTGGAATCGAGCACGCGCCTGAAGCGCGCCTCGCTATCGCGCAGGCGCCGCTCGCTGGCGGTACGGCCGGTGATGTCGATGGCGGACGGGATCAGCATGATTACCCGGCCCTGCGCATCGCGCATCGGCGCCAGCATGAAGTCGATCGACATCCGCGTGTCATTGGCCATGCGAGCCACCACGTCATAGCGACTGGTTTCGCCTTGCGCCGCTCTTCGGACGGCGTCGCGCAGTTGCGCCTGAAGCGCCGGATCATGGGACCACCAATAGCAATCCCAGAATTTTCGCCCGCGCACGTCGTCCAGTTCGATGCCTGCCGCATCGAGCGGGGCGCGATTCGCATCGATCAGGGTGCCATCGGGTTGGAGGATGCCCACGAAGGCGAAGAGGTTGTCCAGTACTCGGCGAATCTGGTCGTCGCTCTCGGCGAGTGCGTTCTTGGCGCGGCCGTTTTCGACCTGCAGGCGACGCAGCCGGCGTACCGTCCACACCAGCGCAACCAGCAGGACGATGGCGACAGACGTCGTCACGATGGCTGTGCTGGCGTCGGCAACGCCGGGGGCCGGATTGGCCAGGGCCGGCGCCAAGGGGCCCGCGAACAACCACAAATACAACAAGGGAATCGGGGCGCATCGCGGTCGCCACGACGATCCGATCGTGCGGCATGGCAGTTGCCATCTGCCGTTCGCGCGGTTGCGAGCGGCGCACGCTGTGCTTGTCGTGGCGGCCTTCACACGTCCTCCACGAAGGACTGGCATTCGGTCTTGCGCATTCGCGATCCAGCGGATGCGCACACTTGCAGGCTCACCGGTTCCGAATGTCGACAAGGTCAATTGCCGCACCGTCGCCGGATTCGGTTCAGTTCATTCTAGACATTGGGAACACGTCTGCACGATGCAGCACGCCCGCTGCCGAAGCGCGCACGACGCCTGCCTGCGCCGGAAGGACGAACTTCAACAGGCCCAATGCGGCACGCGCCTGGAACCCGTCCGGATCCCCGATTCCCGGCACCGGGGGGCTGCGACACCTGCCAGGACGTGGGGCGCTGCAGCCCGGCCCGGCGGGCCGGACGGCGGATCGCCCGCCAATGGGCAGTTACCTGCCGAGCGCGCCGAACACCTTCTTGGCGAGGCCGCCGACCGCACCGACCGGGTTGGCGCGGATTGCCTTTTCCTCTTCGCCGATCATGGTGTAGAGGCCGTCGAGCACTTTGCGCGTCACGTAGTTGTCGATCTGGGCGTCCTCCTTCTTGACCAGGCCGAGTTTGGCGCCCTGGCCGGCGTACTGGTCGTACATCTGCGCCAGATTGACCTTTGCCGTCTGCTCCTTGACGATGGGCAGGAACTTCTCGGTCAGCTGGGCCTGGGTCTTTTCCTTGAAGAATGCGGTCACCGAACCTTCTCCGCCGGTGAGAATCTTTTTCGCGTCCTCGACCGACATTGACTTCACCGCGTCTGAGAGCAGTGCCGTGGCTTCGGGTACGGCGGCCTCGGCTGCGCGGTTCATGGCGGTCACCAGCTCGTCCGCCTGCTTGCCCATGCCGGCCATGCGCATCATCTTCTCGCCCTTTTCCAGCGCGGACGGCAGCGGAATCTTCACCTTCTTGTTTTTCAGGAAACCATCGGTCTTGCCGAGTGATTTGACCGCTGCATCGACGCCTTGCGACAACGCCTCCTTGAGGCCGCCGGAGGCTTCCTGGTTGGTAAAGTCGCCGAGCGAGAGCGCCCATGACGCCGTGGAAACGACGAGCAGTGTCAAAAGAGCGAGAATCGTGCGCATGGCATGTCCTTTCGATTACGTGAGCATCGATTATGCAGGCTGCCCGGCATGCCGGCCACCCGCAATGCGTGAGAAACTGTGAGACGTCGATCGCAAACCCGCCAATAACAACGCTGCACACTGCTTTACGATGACCCTGCCGCGCATTCGCCCGCTCTGGATAATCCTGCCGCTGCTGGCCGGCCTTGCCATCTTCCTGCTGACGCGCCCGCGCGAAGCCGACGTGGCCGTCGCCATCAAGCGCCCGCTGATCCAGAGCGTGGTCGCAACCGGGCGCGTGGCCACGCCGGCGCGCATCGAGATCGGTTCGCAGATCACCGCCATCGTGACTGCGGTGAGCGTGCGCGAGGGCGACCGCGTATCGCGCGGCCAGGAACTGGTGCGGCTCAAATCCGACGACGCGCGTGCCGCGGTGGACCAAGCCCGGGCTGCGCTCGCCGAGGCGCAGACCCGCGCGCGACAACTCGATGCCGTGGCCGAACCGGTGAGCGAGCAGGCGCTGCGGCAGGCCGAGGCCAACCTGCGCGTGGCAAAGGCCGAGCTCGAACGCGCTCAGCGGCTGGTGGCACAGGGTTTCTTCTCGCCCTCGCGGCTCGACGACGCAAGGCGCAATCATGACAACGCGGTCGCCGCGGTCGCGAGCGCTCGCGCCCAGCGCGAATCCAACCGCAGCGGTGGCACCGAGCGCATCGCCGCGCAGGCGCGCATCACCCAGGCGCAGGCCGCACTCGAGGCGGCGCAGGCGCGGCAAGCGCTGCTCTCGCTCACTGCGCCGGTCGATGCCATGGTGCTGACGCGCGATGTGGAACCGGGCGACGTCGCACAGGCCGGCAAGGTGCTGCTGTCGCTGGCCGAGAACGGCGAGACGCGCATCTACGCGACGGTCGACGAAAAGAACCTGCGCCACCTGAGGAGCGGCAGCAAGGCGCAGGCGGTGGCCGACGCCTTCCCCGGCCAGCCCTTCACCGCCGACCTTTACTACGTCGCGCCGGGCGTCGACGCGCTGCGCGGCACGGTCGAGGTGCGCCTGCGGGTGCCCGAGCCGCCGGCTTTCCTGCGGCCGGACATGACAGTCTCGGTCGAGACCATCGTCGGGACGCGCGACGCGGCGCTGGTGCTGCCCGCCGAGGCGGTGCGCGACGCCGACGGCAATGCGCCCTGGGTGCTGCTGGCCGACGACGGCGTCGCCACACGCATGCCGGTCAAGCTCGGCCTGCGCGGCGTCGGGCTGATCGAAATCGTCGCAGGACTCGCCGAGGGTGCGCAGGCCATCCTGCCCGGTGCATCGGTGCTCGAGGGCGACAGCGTGCGCGCGAAACCGCCGCGCGAGAAAAGCATCGCCGGCATCAAGAGCGTGCCGCAGGGGATGACGGGGCGCTGATGCGGGTGAGCCTGCCGTTCGAATGGATGGTCGCGCTGCGCTTCCTGCGCGAGGGGCGCATGCAGACATTCCTGATCCTGGCCGGCGTCACCGGCGGCGTGGCGGTGATCGTGTTCCTGACCCAGTTGATCACGCAACTGCAAGCCTCGATCGTCGACCGCGTGCTGGGCAGCCAGGCGCACGTGGTGATCCGCCCGCTGGAGGAGGCCAACTCCCGCGCGCTCGATCCTGCGTCGAGTTCGGCCATCGTCGAGCCGCGTGCGCAACGCCTGAAGTCGATCGACCAGTGGGAGGCGGTGATGCGCGCCGCGGCCGAAACGCCGCAGGTGGTCGCGGTGTCGCCGGTGGCCACCGGACCGGCCTTCGCGGTACGCGGCCAGGCCAACAAATCGGTGGCGCTGCTGGGGGTGGATGCCGAGCGCTACCGGCGCATCGTGCGCATGGACGAAAACATGACACGCGGCCGATTCGAGGTCGAAGGCACGCGCACGCTGATCGGCATCGAGCTGGCGAAGGACCTCGGCGTCACCGTCGGTGACAAGATCCGCATCGTCACCGCCGATCGCCGCGACGAGCAGCTCACCATCACCGGTCTGTTCGACATGGGCAACAAGGATCTCAACCGACGCTGGGTGTTCGTCACACTCAAGCTCGCGCAGTCGCTCCTCGATCTGCCCGGCGGCGTGTCGAACATCGACCTCACGGTGACCGACATCTTTGCCGCGAAGGACGTCGCGGCCCGCCTGCAGGCATCGACAAACCTGACGGTGGACAGCTGGATGACCACAAACGCGCAGTTGCTCGCCGCCTTGCGCAACCAGACAGTTTCGAACAATCTGATCCGCAGCTTCGTGACCCTCATCGTCGCACTGGGCATCGCCAGCGTGCTGGTGGTGAGCGTGGTGCAGAAGCAGAAGGAGATCGGCATCCTGCGCGCGATGGGCGCGTCGAGCCGGCGCGTCATGGCGGTATTTCTGCTCCAGGGGGGCATCGTCGGCCTGGTCGGCGCAGTACTCGGCACCGGGCTCGCGATCACGCTGCTGCACGTGTTCTCGCACGTCTATCGCAACGCCGACGGCAGCGCGCTGTTCTCCGCCCGCCTCGAACCGCGCTTCGCCGTCATGGCCGCGCTGGTCGCGCTGCTCGTCGGCCTGCTGTCAGCCGTCATTCCCGCGCGGCGCGCGGCGAAGATGGACCCGGTGCAGGCCATCCGCGCATGAGCCACTTGACGAGGGGCCCCGCGCAGCGGGGATCGGCAACAAGGCGATTGCGCGCAGCGGTCGACCCCGGCGCGCATTCCATCCGCCGCGGAAGCCCGGAGGCCGCGGGGGTCGGAAGCCCTTGCAGCAGGTCGGCATGACGCCATGAACCGGGCCATCGTCGAACTGCGCGGCATCCGCAAGAGCTACGGCATCGGCACGCCAGTGGTGACCGAAGTGCTGCATGGCATCGACCTGCTGCTGGAGGAAGGCGAGTTCGCGGCCCTGATCGGCCCCTCCGGCTCGGGCAAGAGCACCCTGCTCAACCTGATCGGCCTGCTGGAGCACGCGACATCGGGCGAGATCGCCATCGCCGGCGAGCGCGCGACGCACCTCGACGAAGGCGGACTCACCGCGCTGCGCGGACGCAACATCGGCTTCGTGTTCCAGTTCCACCACCTGTTGCCGGCCTTCTCGGCGCTGGAGAACACCATGATGCCGGCGATCATCCGCGACGGCGCGCCGACGCCGCAGGCCGAAGCGACCGCGCTCGACCTGCTCGCCAAGGTCGGGCTCGCCGGACACGAGCACAAGAAGCCCTCGCAGCTTTCCGGTGGACAGCAGCAGCGCGTGGCGATCGCGCGGGCGCTGTCGCTGTCGCCACGGCTGATCCTGGCGGACGAACCGACCGGCAACCTCGACACCCATACCGCCGACGAGATTTTCGCGCTGCTGCGCGCGTTCAACCGGGAGCGCGGCAGCGCCTGCCTGATCGTCACACACGATCCGCGCCTGGCGGCGCGCTGCGACCGCGAGATCGAGCTAGTGGATGGCTGCATCGTCGGCATCGAGAATACAAGGGATGCCACGCATGGATGACGGGATGGTTTCCACCGACTGGCGCGCCGGCTTGCTGGCGCAGAACACCCCCGCCTTGACGCGCCTGCGGGCGCTCGTTGGCGCACTGCGGCCGGCGCATCCCGACGACGCGGCGTCGGCGCTCGCGCGCGTCGAGGCGGTCGCCGGCGCGTTCGAGGACGATGCGCTGCTGCGCGCTGCCGCGCGCGACGCCCTGCAGGCGCTGTTCGCGAGCACGCGCCACGTGTCGCTGTATGTCGATGCCGGGATGCTGCCGCAGACCGGCATGCTGGCGGAATCGACGCGGCGCCTGATGCACAAGCTACTGCCCGACGTGCGCGATCCGGCCTGGCTGCGCGACGCGCTCGGCCTGCTGTTCGACCGGCCGGGCGACGAGTGCTGGGTGGTGGCGGTCGACGACGCCGCCTGGCTGCGCCTGCTGCAGTCGCTGCACCTGGACCAAACGGCTAACGACACGCCGGACATGCTGCCGCCACCACTGGCGGAAGTGCTCAAGGGCCTGCGCATCCTGTCAGTACGAATCGCGGCCAGTGGCGTCGATGCGGAACTGATGCGCGTCGACCCGACGCTGGAGGAAGTCGAATCCCCGTTCGTCGCGCTCGACCTGGAACTGGTGGGCTGGCTGGAACGCTATCGCCATCACTGGATTCACCCCGATTCACCGGCACCGGACGACCGGCACCTGCGCGTGCTGCACGACCAGTCGGTCGCGCTGATCGACCGTGTTCGCCGCCGTGCAGCGCGCGAAGGCACAAGCGTGCGCCTCACCTTTTTGCTGCAGCGCCTGCGCCGCCACCTGCGCCGCTTCCAGTTGCTGCTCGACGTGGCAGGCTCGCGCGTGGCGGACCGGCGCATCGAACCGATGCTGCCGGCGTGCATCACGCTGTTCAAGACGGTACTGCTGGGCGAGGCGCGCAAGAACAGCCTGCGCCACTACTGGAAGCAGATGACCGGGCTGCTCGCACTGCGCGTGACGGACAACGCAGCGCGCGCCGGCGAGCACTACATCACCGAGACGCGCAGCGAGTACTGGGGCATGTGGCGCAGCGCGCTGGGGGCGGGGCCGATCATCGCGATCATGGCGATGATCAAGATCCGCATCGCCATGCTGCACCTGCCGCCGCTGACCGAGGCGCTGCTGTTCTGCCTGAATTACGGCCTGGGCTTCGTGCTGATCCACATGCTGCACCTGACCGTGGCGACCAAGCAGCCGGCGATGACCGCGGCGGCAATTGCCGGCGTGATCAGCGGCGGCGCCGACCGCACGCGCGATCTCGACAACGTGGCCGCACTGGTGGCGCGCACGGTGCGCAGCCAGATCGCGGCGATCCTCGGCAACGTCGGCCTTGCCATCCCGACTGCGATGCTGATCGCATGGACCGTGCACGCCCTGACCGGCACGCAGTTCATCGACACCGCCAAGGCGGACCACCTGCTGGTCGACGTGCATCCGTTGGCGAGCGGCGCGCTGGCCTATGCCGGCGTGGCCGGCGTGTGCCTGTTCCTGTCCGGGCTGATCTCGGGCTTCTACGACAACGTGGCGGCATTCAATCGCGTGCCCGAGCGGCTGCGCCAGCTCGGCTGGCTCAATCGGCTGCTCGGCACCGCGCGGACGGATCGCATCGCGCGCTACGTGGACGACCACTTGGGCGCGCTGGCCGGCAACTTCGCCTTCGGCTTCCTGCTCGGCGGCACCACGGCAGTCGGCATGCTGTTCGGGCTGCCGCTCGACATCCGCCACATCGCTTTCTCGTCGGCGTTCGTCGGCTATGCGGCTGCCGCGCACGACTTTACGCTGACCGGCCAGGCCATCGCCTGGGCCGCGGCCGGCGTGGCCGGCATCGGTTTCATGAACCTGACGGTGAGCTTTGCGCTGGCGCTGCGGCTCGCGCTCAGCGCGCGCCAGGCGTCACTGGGCAATCCGATGGGGCTGGTGCGCGCCGTCCTGCGGCGGCTGCGCAGCAGCCCGCGCGAGTTCCTGCTGCCGCCGCGCGCTCTGGAGGAACCGCGCGGCGGCTAGCAGGCCACTGCGGGCAACTCAGCCGCCGGAACAGCCGCAGCCGCCACCGCCACCACCGCAGCCACCGGCGCGCGGCGCCTCGGCGGGGATCTGGGCCGGCGCGGCTTCGCGCGGCTGAAGCTGGATGGAAAAGTCGATCACGATGTTGCCGGGCTCGCGCGCCACATACGCGATCCCGACCTGACTTCCGTAGCGCTGCTGGATCTGGTTCAGCAGCGGCAGCGGGTCGTGGTCGTTGACGAAGCGCATGGTTTCGCCGTCTTCGAGGCTTTCCAGCGCGCCGAAAATCGCGGCATGGCGGAAGCGCTTGGCAACGCCGCGCGCGTCGAAGCCGAACACGTTTTCGTTGAGGATGGGCAGTTCGTTCATGTGGGGTCTCTCGTCCAGGGTTGCTGCGGCTTGTTCGCCGCGAGTGCACGATGTTGGCGAGGCGACGGCCTGCGTGCCTTGAGCCGGAACAAGAAACCGCGGGCGGGTGCGCTCTTGATCGGGGCCGCAGCCTGGCCTATCCTCTTCGGCCCGCCTTGCCACTCACCGGAGCCGCCCGATGGACGCGATCCAGGACTTCCTGCCCCGGCGCCGCGCGCTGATCCTCGCCGGCAGCGCCCTCGCCCTGACCTTCGGCCTGCCGCAACGCGCGCACGCCGACGCCACGCCGCTGAAGATCGGCATGATCGGCACCGGCCGCGTCGGCAGCGGCCTGGCCGAGTTGCTGGCGGGCGCGGGTCACGAGTTGCTGATTTCCTCGCGCCACCCGGAGGCACTCAAGCCGCTGGCCGAGCGCCTCGGTCCGCGCGTGCGCATCGGCACGCCGGAGGACGCCGCCCGCTTCGGCGACGTGGTGGTGGTTTCGGTGCCCTACGGCGCACTGCCGCAGGTCGGGCGCGAGTTCGGCCCGCTGATGAAAGGCAAGGTGGTGCTCGACACCTGCAACCCGTTTCCGGGCCGGGACGGCGAGATGGCGAACGCCGCGCGCGAAAAAGGCGCAGCCATCGCGTCGGCCGAGTACTTGCCCGGCGTACGACTGGTGCGCGCCTTCAACACGATTCCCGCCGCGGCACTGCGCAAGGATGCGCGCGCCGGCGACCAGCGCATCGCCGTGCCTCTGGCGGCGGACGATGCCGAGGCGCTGCAGGTCGCCATCCGGCTGGTGCGCGACACCGGCTTCGAGCCGGTGACGGTCGGCGGCCTCGCACGCGCAAAGAGCTTCGACGTCGGCAGCGCCGTGTTCGGCAAGACACTGAGCGTCGCCGAGCTGAGGCAGGCGCTGGGCATCGTCCAGTAACGGGTTTCGGACCGAGACAACCCGCCTGCCTGGAAGGCAGACGGGACGGCCGTTTTCAGGCACCCCGCCCTGCGAACCTTACGCAGGGCGCCTCACAGGCTGGCATGCCCAGCGAACGAGCAACCATGCGCCCTGCAGCAAGGCCGCTTCGAGCGATCAGACCACGCCCGCGGCGTGCGCCTGCATGTCGGCGTGGTAGGAACTGCGCACCATCGGGCCACAGGCTGCGTTGGAAAAACCCATAGCCAGCGCCTCGCGCTCGAACATCTTGAACACATCCGGATGAACGTAGCGCAGCACCGGCAGGTGGCCGGCGGTGGGCTGCAGGTACTGGCCGATGGTCAGCATATCGACGTCATGGGCACGCAGGTCACGCATGACCTCGAGGATTTCCTCGTCGGTCTCGCCGAGGCCGACCATCAGGCCGGACTTGGTCGGCAGCTCGGGATGGCGCGCCTTGAACTGCTTGAGCAGCAGCATCGAGTGCGCGTAATCCGCGCCGGGACGCGCCTGCTTGTACAGGCGCGGCACGGTTTCGAGGTTGTGGTTCATCACATCGGGCGGCGTGGCGGCAAGGATGTCGAGCGCGATTTCCATGCGGCCGCGAAAGTCGGGCACCAGTGTCTCGATGGTGGTGCCGGGCGAAAGTTCGCGCGTGGCGCGGATGCAGTCGGCGAAGTGCTGCGCGCCGCCGTCGCGCAGGTCGTCGCGGTCGACACTGGTGATGACGACGTAGCGCAGCTTCATCGCGGCGATCGATTCGGCGAGGCTGCGCGGCTCGGTTTCGTCGAGCGGATCGGGGCGGCCGTGGCCGACGTCGCAGAACGGGCAGCGGCGCGTGCATTGATCGCCCATGATCATGAAGGTCGCGGTGCCCTTGCCGAAGCATTCGCCGATGTTGGGGCAGGAGGCTTCCTCGCACACCGTATGCAGCTTCTGCTCGCGCAGGATGCGCTTGACGTCGTTGAAGCGCTCGGCCGACGGCCCGGCAGTGGCGAGCTTGATGCGGATCCATTCGGGCTTCTTGAGCCGCTCCGCCGGCACGACCTTGATCGGGATGCGCGCAGTCTTGTCCCCGCCGCGCTGGTGGCGCGGCGCCTCGGGCTTGCCGGCCTTGTCGGGCGTATCCGTGTTGTCGCTCATGCTGCGTCTTCCTTCGCGTTTCGTGGGGCGAGCAGTCGGTCGAGCACGGCGACGAGCCGCTCGCCGACCGCATCGACCGTGTCGGCAATGCCGAAATCGGCAAGCTGGGTGACCTTGAGGTCACTATAGCCGCAGGGGTTGATCGCGGTAAATGGCGCGAGATCCATATCCACGTTGAGCGAGAGGCCGTGATAGCAGCAGCCGTTCTTCACGCGCAGGCCGAGCGCGGCGATCTTCTCGCCGTGCACGTACACTCCGGGCGCACCGGCGACGCGCTCGCCGGCGATGCGGTATTCGCCGAGCAGGTCGATCACCGCCTGCTCCATCAGCGTGACCAGTTCGCGCACCTTGAGCTTGCGCCGCGCAAGGTCGAACAGCAAATAGCCGACGAGCTGGCCGGGACCGTGGTAGGTGACCTGCCCGCCGCGATCGATCTTGACCACCGGCACGCCGATGTCGCGCAACAGGTGCTCCGGCTTGCCGGCCTGGCCGAGGGTGAACACCGGCGGGTGTTCGAGCAGCCAGAGTTCGTCGCGGGCATCTTCGCCGCGCTGCGCGGTGTAAGCCTGCATGGCGCGCCAGGTGGGTTCGTATTCGGCGCGCCCGAGGCGCTTCACCACGAATGCAGATGCGGCTTCGCTCACGGCAGGCAGCTCACAGGACGACCTTCACCATCGGATGGCCGGTGAGGTCTCGATAGAGCGCGTCGAGTTGCTCGCGCGAGGTGGCGCGTATGGTGCAGGTCAGCGCAAGGTAGTTGCCGCCGCTCGAAGCGCGCATTTCCATCGAAGCAGCGTCGAAATCCGGCGCATGCACCAGCACGACATCGAGTATCGCCTGCGCGAAGCCGTCGACCGACCTGCCCATGATCTTGATCGGGAAGTCGGTCGGAAATTCGAGCAGGCTTTGCTGCGGCGGCTCGGCCACGGCCGGAAGTCTCACTGCATCCAGAGTTTGACGGTGTCGATCGCGCGGCCGATGATGCCGGCTTGGGCGACCGTTTCGGTGGCCACCACCGGGTAATCGCCGAGCGGCTTGTCGTCGAGCGAAACCTTGAGCGTGCCGACCCGCGCGCCCTGCTGGACCGGCGCCATCAGCGGCTGCTGCGCGATGAATTGAACCTTGATGCGCTCGGCCTGCCCCTTGGGCAGGGTAAGCACGAAATCGTCGAGGAAGCCGGCGCGCAGTTTCTCCTTGTCGCCCTTCCACACGCGCAATTCGGACACCGGCTGGTCCTTGCGATACACGGTGACCGCGTCGTAGGCGAGGAAGCCGAAGTTGAGCAGTTTCTGCGACTCCTGCGCACGCACCGTGTCGGACCCGGTGCCGAGTACCACCGAGACCAGGCGGCGCGGCCCGCGCTTGCCCGAGGCGATCAGGCACCAGCCGGCTGCTTCGGTATGGCCGGTCTTGACGCCATCGACCGTCGGGTCCATCCACAGCAGGCGGTTGCGGTTCGCCTGGGCGATGCCGTTGTACTTGTACTCCTTCTGCGAGTAGATCGGGTAGTACTCGGGAAAATCGCGGATCAGCGCAGAGACGAGGATCGAGAGGTCACGCGCCGTGGTGTAGTGCTTCGGGTCGGTCAGCCCGGTCGAGTTCATGTAGTTGGTGTTCTTCATGCCGAGCCGCTGCGCTTCGCGGTTCATCATCTGCGCGAACACTTCCTCGCTGCCGGCGATGGCTTCCGCGAGCGCGACGCAGGCGTCGTTGCCGGACTGGATGATCATGCCGTGGATCAGTTCGTCGACCGTGACCGGCTTGTTCGGCTCGATGAACATGCGGGAGCCTTCCTGCTTCCAGGCGCGCGCGCTCACCGGGATGGCCTGGTCGAGGCGCAGCGTCTTCTGCTTGAGCGCGGCGAAGCTCAGGTAGGCCGTCATCAGCTTGGTGAGCGACGCAGGCTCGACGCGCTCGTCGGGCTTTTCGGACCCGATGATCTGGTTGGACATGAGGTCGAGCAGCAGCCAGGCGCGTGCGGCGACGGCCGGGGGCTGCGGCGCGGCCTGGGCGAACGCGGATGCTGCGGGCAACGACAGGCAAAGCGAAAGCAGAACGGCGAAAAGCCTCATGGATTTCGGGGGAATGTGTCGGGCGGGAAAGGGCGAATTATAGCAAAGCACATTCGGCGCCCGCGCCGACCGGCTGTTGGCGCTCAGTATCCGCGACGGACCAGCAGCGGCTTGAGTCCGAGCGCCTCGCCCACTCGCGCGGCGATGGCGCGCGCATCGTCGATGCTGCCGTAGGGGCCGACATGCAGCCGGAACATGCCGTCGCGCGCCTCGATCAGCAAGCGCTCGGCAAGGCCGGCGATCTCGCGCCTGACCTTGTCGCGCAGGTTTTCGGCCTTGTCGCTGGTGCGGAAGGCGCCAAGCTGGACGAAGATGCCACGCGATTCGCCGGCCGACGGTGCGACAGCCGGTGCAGGTGCCTCGGCCGGGCGCTCGAGCGCGGCGATGGGGTCTTCCGCCGGCATCCTTCCGGCCGCGGGCACAACCGGAGCGATTCGCACGGGCGACGATGCGCCTGCCGGCGGCGCCGCTTTTCCGCCCGCCGCTGCGGCAGGCTTCCCGGCCGCGGCAAGGATTTCTGCATCGTCGGGCATGATGGACTCGACCCGGACCAGGGTGTGCCCCGTCGACGCGTAGCCAAGGCGCGTTGCCGCGGCGTAGGAGAGATCGATCACGCGGCCGGGATGAAACGGCCCGCGATCATTGATGCGTACCACCACCGACTTGCCGTTGTTCACGTTGGTGACGCGTGCGTAGCTCGGTATCGGCAGCGTCGGGTGTGCGCCGGTCATGGCGTACATGTCGTAGGGCTCGCCGCTGGAGGTTTTCTTGCCGTGAAACATGCGCCCGTACCAGCTCGCCAGACCGAGTTGGCGAAATGGCGCAAGCTCCCGGGCGGGCGTGTAGTTCTGGCCGAGCGCACTGTAAGGCTCGTTGGCGAAACGATGCAGGGGTTCGGTGCGCGGCTGCGCATCGGGTACGTCGGCAAGATTGGGCGGCGGATCGTCGCCCGGGCCATCGTCCTTGTAATAGCCACCGGGCCGAACAACCCCACTCGAAGGCGGTACCTGCGGCTTGACCGTGATTGCAGGCGCTTGTGCTTGTGTGTCCGGGCCGGGCGCCGGTGCCGTCGCAACGGGTCGCTGCGGTGTCGAACCGCAGGCCGCGAGCAGCAGACACACCGTCGCAATCAGGATGAAGCGCAATGCCCGCTCCTCCAGCCTTAGCCGTCCGGCATCAACCTGCCGCAACGGTTTCACCCGCACTATGTACGCGCGAACTGTCGCCCGCGCTGCACGCTCATCAGGATGCCCACCGCAAGCGACAGGGTCACCAGCGCCGTGCCGCCATAGCTGATGAAAGGCAGCGGCACCCCGACCACGGGCAGTATACCGGTGACCATGCCCATATTGACGAAAGCATAGGTGAAGAAGGACATCGTGATGCTGCCGGCAAGCAGGCGCGCGAAGACGGACGGCGCGCTGCCCGCGATCATCATGCCGCGGCCGATCAGCAACGCGTAAAGCACGATCAGCACCGCGATGCCTATCAGGCCGAATTCCTCGGACAGCACGGCGAGCACGAAATCGGTATGCCGCTCTGGCAGGAACTCGAGGTGCGCCTGCGTGCCGTTGAACCACCCCTTGCCGAGCACGCCACCCGAGCCGACCGCGATGGTCGACTGGATGATGTGGAAGCCCTTGCCGAGCGGATCGGCCTCGGGATCGATCAGCGTGAGAATGCGCTGTCGCTGGTAGTCGTGCATCAGGGACCATGCGAACGGCGCGGCGGCGGCGGCGGCGGAGATCAAGCCGAAGATGATCTTCCAAGGCAGGCCGGCAAAGAAGATCACGAAGAAGCCCGCGGCAAAGACCAGGATCGCGGTACCGAGGTCGGGTTGCTTGGCGATGATGGCCACCGGTATCAACAGCAGCAGCGCGGCAATCAGGTAGTCGACCATTCTTAGGGATTCCTCGCGCTGGTGGAAAAACCACGCGAGCATCATCGGCATGGCGATTTTCATGATCTCCGAGGGCTGCACGCGCATGACGCCAAGGTCGAGCCAGCGCCTTGCCCCCTTGGACACCTCGCCGAACAGCGCGGTGGCCACTATCAGCAGGAGTCCGAGTACATAAAGCGGCACCGCGAGGCTCATCAGGCGCTGCACCGGCACGCTGGCGATTGCCCACATCACGCCGACCGCGATGCCCAGGTGCATGATGTGGGAATTGATGCGCGCGGGCGAATCGTTGGACGCCGAAAGCTGTACGATGAACGCATAGGCGAACAGCAGGCACAGCAGCACGAACAACACGCGATCGATGGGCGCGACGATGCGCCTCAGGAAATTGCGAATGTCCTCACTGTGCATCGGCGGCCTCCTCGTCTTCGAGTGCCGCACCGGCGGGCATCTTGCCGAGCAGGTAGTAGTCGAAAACCTGGCGCGCAATCGGTGCGGCCGATGTCGCACCGAAACCGCCGTTCTCGACCAGCACCGCGAGGGCGATCTTCGGCTGGTCCACGGGTGCGAAGGCAATGAACAGGGCGTGGTCGCGCAGCCGTTCCTTGACCTGACTTTCCTTGTACGCGCTTCCCTTGAGCGAGAAGAGCTGGGCCGTGCCGGTCTTGCCGGCGCTGGGGTAGCCTGCGTTGTGGAAGGCGCGCGCACCGGTACCCGACTGGTTGACGCCGATCATGCCGGCGCGGATGGTCTCGAGGTGCTCCGGGCGGAAAGGTATCGTCTTGATCGGTTGCGGCTCGATCATGCGCTTGTCGCCGGTCTTGACGTTCTCGATGTACTTGACCAGATGCGGCTTGTACATGACGCCGTTGTTGGCGAGCACGGCGGTCGCATGGGCTAGCTGCATCAGGGTGTAGGAGTTGTAGCCTTGGCCGATGCCGATGCTGATGGTTTCGCCGGCATACCATTTCTGCTGCTCGGGACGCTTGAAGCGCTTGCGCTTCCATTCCGGCGAAGGAAGGATGCCGATCGACTCGCCGTTCAGGTCGATGCCGGTGCGCGCGCCGAAGCCGAGTTGCGACATGAAGCCGGCAATGCCGTCGATGCCCCAGTCGGCGGCGAGGCGATAGTAGTAGGTGTCGCACGAGACGATGATCGATTTCACCATGTCGACCATGCCGTGGCCGCCCTTTTTGTCGTCGCGGAACTGGTGACCGCCAAAATCGAAGAACCCGGGGTCGGCGATCGCCTGCTCGGCGGTGCGCTTGCCCGTGTGCAGCGCGCCGAGCGCCATGAATGGCTTGAAGGTCGATCCCGGCGGGTAGGCCGCATTGATCGGCCGGTTGATCATCGGGTGATCCGGCGAATTGTTGAGCAGATCCCAGTTCTGCGGATCGATGCCATCGACGAACAGGTTCGGATCGAAGGTCGGACTGGAAACGAACGCCAGCACGCCGCCGGTCGCCGGTTCGATCGCCACCAACGCTCCGCGTCGGGCGCCAAAGGCCTTTTCGGCAACCTCCTGCAGCTTCGAATCCAGTGTCAGCACCAGATTGTTGCCCGGCACTGGCGGCGTGCGCGAAAGCGAACGGAGCGCCCGCCCGCCGGCATCGACCTCGACCTGCTCGTAACCGGTGTCGCCGTGCAGCTCGTGCTCGTAGCTCTGTTCGAGCCCGGTCTTGCCGATGTGCTCGGTGCCGCGGTAGTTGGCCTGATCTTCCGATTCCTCGATGCGCTCGAGTTCCTTGTCGTTGATGCGGCCGATGTAGCCGATCACGTGCGAGGCCAGTTGCCCCTCGGGGTAGTGGCGGAACAGGCGCGCCTTGACGTCCACGCCGGGAAACCGGTAGCGCTGCGCGACGAACTTTGCCACTTCCTCGTCGGTGAGGCGGGTCCGGATCGGCAGCGATTCGAAATTCTTGCTTTCGTCGAGCAGCTTTTTGAAGCGCTTGCGGTCCTTGGGCTGGATCTCGATCAGTTGCGCAATCGCGTCGATGGTTTCTTCCAGGTCACGCACGCGAGAAGGCGTGATTTCCAGCGTGTAGGCCGAGTAATTGCGCGCCAGCACACGACCGTTTCGGTCGCTGATCAAGCCGCGGTTGGGCACGATCGGCAGCAGCGAGATGCGATTTTCCTCGGCCCGCGTGTGGTAGTACTCGTGGCGTACCACCTGCAAGTAGAAGAAACGCCCGATCAGGATCGCGAACGCCAGCAGGACGAAGCCGATGGCCACTGCCAGCCGGTTGCGAAAGCGCGCAAGCTCCTGCTCGGGCGGTCGAAACTCGGAGGGTTTCATCGCCTCGGTGCGCGCCTTGACCGCTCGGCCACGCCGGCGCATCGCGAACGCAGTGAGCAGGCACGTGGTTTCATATCGGACGGTTTTCGTCGCGCTCGACCGGCTGGAACTGCGGCAGCAGCAGCAGGTAGTTCAGCGGCGTCCAGAGCATCGCGGCGACGAAACTGCCGGCGAAGTACCACCACCCCGGGAATACCGCGCCCGCCATGAGGCGGACGATCAACATCGAAACCTGCGACACCAGCAGCAGCGGCAGGATGTGCAGCGACTGCTGCAGCAGTCCGAACCACAGTACGCGACGCGAAATCTGGCCGGCGAGGTAGGCAACCAGCACGTAGGCGAGCGCGTGCTGGCCCATCACCGCACCGTCGATCACGTCCATCAGCAGGCCGATCAGGAAGCCGACCAGCATGCCGACCCGCAACGGTTCGCGCACGCACCAGAACGCCAGCGTCAGCGCCACCCAGTCGGGCATGCCGGGGAAGCGGCCGAACGGAATCGCGGTCAAGGTGACGGCGACCAGCAGGCTCAACAGGATGAACCAGGGTTTGACCGGCAGCAGGATGCGGCTGGAGCGATGGCTTGGCTGCATGGCCTTATGCCCCCGCCTTTGGCCGATGCGGCTCGCGAAGTGTCACCTGCGCCCCCGTTTTGCCTTGGCCGGCGCATCGCGTACCGGGGCCTGGTCGGGCACGACCGGCAGCGCCTCGCGCGAGGCGAGCACCAGTGCCGTGCCGTGCTGCTCGATGCCTGCCGCCGGCTGGCACAGGATGCGCGCAAAGGAATAGGAGCTGTCGCGGTCGATGCGCATCACCTTGGCCACCGGCAGGCCGGGGAGAAAGATGCCGTCGAGGCCGGAAGTCACCACCGCGTCGCCGACCTGTACGTCGGCATTGGCCGCGAGGAAACGCAGTTCGAGCTGGCCATTTCCGGCGCCGAACATCACGGCGCGCAGGCCGTTGCGCGTAATCTGCACCGGCACCGCCTGGTCCTTGTCGGTGAGCAGGGTGACTTCCGCCTGCAGCGGATAGACGCGCGTCACCTGCCCGATCACGCCGGCGTCGTCGATCACGGCCTGGCCGGTCGCGATGCCATGCTGCGTGCCCTTGTCGATGATCACGCGACGCGAAAACACGTCGCGCGTGTTGTAGAGAATCTCGGCGACCACGCCCGACGAAGGCTGGCGCGCCTTGAGGTCGAGCAGCGCGCGCAGGCGGGCGTTCTCCTGCTCGATGCCGTCCTGCCGCAGCAGGCGCCCGGCGACTTCCACCTGTTTGCGCACCAGCTCGGCATTGCTCTCCGTCAGAGAACGCACCGAAGAGAAGTAGTCACTCACACTTCGCGCCACGTCGACGGGCGCGTAGGCCGCGGCCTGGATCGGGTAGGCCACGACGGCAATGGCCTGGCGCAGGGTTTCGAGGTAACGGTAGCGCAGGTCGGCGATCAGCAGGACCAGGCAGACGATGAGGAAGAAGAACAGCCGGGCCAGCGGCGCCGGGCCGCGCTTGAAGAAGGGAGGCGGCCCGTGGCCGACGACGGAGGCCATCGGGAATCAGCGACGGGCGACGCGAAACGACGGGCGGGATGGCCTGCCGCAGCGGCGGCACTCGTCACGCGTCACTGGCCGCCCGCCACTGCAGGGTCACTCGCTCGCGAAGATGTTGCCGAGCTTGTCCATCTTCTCCAGCGCCATGCCGGAACCGCGCACCACGCAGGTCAATGGATCATCGGCGACGACGACGGGCAGGCCGGTTTCTTCCATCAGCAGACGGTCGAGGTCGCGCAGCAGCGCACCACCGCCGGTCAGCACCATGCCGCGCTCGGCAATGTCGGCGCCAAGTTCGGGCGGTGTCTGTTCGAGTGCGGTCTTGACCGCCGAGACGATGGAATTGAGCGGATCGGTGAGCGCTTCGAGAATCTCGTTGGACGAGATCGTGAAGCTGCGCGGAATACCTTCGGCCAGATTTCGACCCTTGACCTCGATCTCCTTGACTTCGGAGCCGGGAAAGGCGGAGCCGATTTCCTTCTTGATCGTCTCGGCGGTGGACTCGCCGATCAGCATGCCGTAGTTGCGGCGGATGTAATTGATGATCGCCTCGTCGAACTTGTCGCCGCCGACGCGCACGCTGCCGGCGTACACCATGCCGCCGAGCGAGATGACACCGACTTCGGTGGTGCCGCCGCCGATGTCGACGACCATGGAGCCGGTCGCGTCAGCCACCGGCAGGCCGGCGCCGATCGCGGCGGCCATCGGCTCCTCAATCAGGTAGACCTGGCTGGCGCCAGCGCCAAGTGCGGATTCGCGGATGGCGCGACGCTCCACCTGGGTCGAGCCACAGGGCACGCAGATGATGATGCGCGGACTGGGCGAAAACAGCCGCGAGTCATGCACCTTCTTGATGAACTGCTTGAGCATCTGCTCGGTGACGGTGAAGTCGGCGATCACGCCGTCCTTCATCGGTCGGATGGCGGTGATGTTGCCAGGCGTCTTGCCGAGCATCTGCTTGGCGGCCATGCCGACGGCCTGAATCGTCTTCTTGGCGTTGGGGCCGCCTTCGGTGCGGATCGCCACCACCGAGGGTTCGTCCAGCACGATGCCCTTGCCGCGCACGTAGATCAGCGTGTTCGCGGTACCGAGGTCGATGGCCAGATCGTTGGAGAGATAGGAGCGGAGAAAACCAAACATCATTGCGCGTGGGTCCCGGTAGATCCCGGCTCTGGCGAGCCGCCGGAACACCGCATCGGCAGTGCTTCCGCAAAGGCTTCGCCCGCAGCGACGGGTGGGGAAAGATAAACGAGTATGATACCCTAACTCGCTTGCCGCATTAAGCGCCGCAACGCCGTTTCACAAGCCTTCCGGAACCCGCCCCGATGTCGCTCAACAACGACCAGGTCCATCGCATCGCGCATCTGGCGCGCCTTGAACTCGCCCCGGGCGAAGATGCCCGCATCCGCGATCAGCTCAACGACATTTTTCGCCTGATCGAGCAGATGCAGGCCGTCGACACGACGGGTGTGGCACCGATGTCGCACGCGGTCGACCTCTCGCAGCGCCTGCGCGAGGACAAGGCCACGGAAACCGACCGGCACGCCAAATTCCAGCAGATCGCACCCGAGGTCGAATCCGGGCTTTACCTCGTACCCAAAGTCATCGAGTGAGGCCGGGCCGCGCCCGACCCTGCACAGCCGCAACGATCATGATCAACGCTTCCCTTGCCGAACTGTCCGCCGCGCTCGCGGCCAGGACGATTTCCAGCGTCGAACTGACCACGCTGTTCCTCGACCGCGTCGCCGCGCTCAACCCGGCGATCAACGCCTACATCACGGTCGATCGCGACAAGTCGCTGGCCGAGGCGCAAACCGCCGATGCACGGCGTGCCGCTGGCCAGGCCGGCCCGCTGACCGGAATCCCGATCGCGCAGAAGGACATCTTCGTCGCCGACGGCTGGCTCACCACCTGCGGCTCGAAAATGTTGTCGAACTTTGTCGGCCCCTACGACGCGCACGTGATCGGCCAGTTCAAGCAGGCCGGCGCGGTGACGCTGGGCAAGACCAACATGGACGAGTTCGCGATGGGTTCGTCGAACGAAACCTCGTTCTACGGCCCGGTGAAGAACCCCTGGAACACCGGCATGGTGCCCGGCGGCTCATCGGGCGGCTCGGCCGCCTGCGTGGCGGCGCGCATGGCGCCGGCCGCGACGGGTACCGACACCGGCGGCTCGATCCGCCAGCCGGCCGCGCTGTGCGGCCTGACGGGACTCAAGCCAACCTACGGTGTGGTGTCGCGCTACGGCATGATCGCCTTCGCCTCGTCGCTCGACCAGGCCGGGCCGATGGCCAAGTCGGCCGAGGACTGCGCGCTGATGCTGAACGCGATGGCCGGTTTCGACGAGCGCGACTCGACCTCGCTCGAACGCCCGGCCGAAGACTATGCTCGCGATCTCGACCAGCCCCTCACCGGCCTGCGCATCGGGCTGCCGAAGCAGTTCTTCGGCCCCGGCATGTCGGACGACGTGCGCGCGGCGGTCGATGCCGCGCTCGACCAGTATCGCAAACTCGGCGCGACGACGGTCGAGGTGAGCCTGCCGAACTCCGGCCTCTCGGTGCCGGCCTACTACGTGATCGCGCCGGCCGAGTGCTCGTCGAACCTCAGCCGCTTCGACGGCGTGCGCTACGGCTATCGTGCGCCCGAGTACGGCGACCTGATCGACATGTACTGCAAGAGCCGCGCGCAGGGTTTCGGCGCCGAAGTCAAGCGGCGCATCCTGATCGGCACCTACGTGCTGTCGCACGGCTACTACGACGCTTACTACCTGCAGGCGCAGAAGATCCGCCGTCTGATCGCGCAGGATTTCGTCGCCGCCTTCAAGCAATGCGACGTGATCATGGGGCCGACCTCGCCCTCGGTCGCCTTCGCCTTCGGGGCCAAGAGCGCCGACCCGGTACAGATGTACCTGTCGGACATCTACACCATCTCGACCAACCTCGCGGGCTTGCCGGGCATGTCGATCCCGTGCGGCTTCGGGGCCGGCAACATGCCGGTCGGCCTGCAGATCATCGGCGACTATTTCGGCGAGGCGCGCATGCTTAACGTGGCGCACCAGTACCAGCGCGTGACCGACTGGCACACGCGCATGCCGGCCGGAATCGCGTAAGACCATGACCTGGAAGGCCCATGGATTGGCAATCTTCAGGCATATCGGCCTGACGGGCGCATGCCTGCTTGTTGCTGGCTGTGCCGGGCTGGAGAAGCCCGCTGCACCTGCCTCGCAGCCCGCCCCTATCGTCGTTGCGCCAACGCCCGCGCCCGCTCCGCAAGCCGGGCCGGCACCCGCGCCAGCGCCCTCGGCAACCGCCGATGCAACGCCGGCATACGGCTCGTCGAAAACCAAACGCGGGCCGCTGCCGGTGCGCGCGCTGAACGTGCGTTCGGATTGCTCGTTCAAGGACGAGACCGGCTACAACGGCGCCATGAAACTGCGCGTGGTCAGCGGCCTGGTGCAGGAATTCAACGCCACGGTGAATCATCCGAAGCATGGCAGTTGCAACTTCGCGCTCGACGAATTCAGGCAGATCAAGGATCTGCCGATCGTCGAACTCAAGGGCGAGCGCTCGAAGTGCACCGTGCGCATGTGGGAACAGGGCCGGCAGGTGGCGGTCGCCTTCAGTGCGTGCAACGCCAACTGCACGGGCAGGGCAGTCGACTACCTGTGGCCGATACTGGCCGACGCCTACAACGGCACCTGCGGCTGAACGACGGAAAAACGAAATGGCACTCCTCGACAACTGGGAAGTCGTGATCGGGCTGGAAACCCACGCGCAGCTCGCGACCGAATCGAAGATCTTTTCCGGCGCGCCGACGGCCTTTGGCGCCGCGCCAAACGCGCAGGCCTGCGCGGTGGACATCGCCCTGCCCGGCGTGCTGCCGGTGCTCAACAAGAAGGCGGTCGAATGCGCGATCCGCTTCGGGTTGGCGATCGGCGCCACCATCGCGCCGCGCTCGATCTTCGCGCGCAAGAATTACTTCTACCCAGACCTGCCCAAGGGCTACCAGATCAGCCAGTACGAACTGCCGGTGGTCCAGGGCGGCGCGCTGACCATCCGCGTGGGCGACGCAGAAAAGGTCGTGCATCTCACGCGTGCCCACCTCGAGGAGGATGCCGGCAAGAGCCTGCACGAGGATTTCCACGGCAGGAGCGGCATCGACCTCAACCGCGCCGGCACGCCGCTGCTCGAAATCGTTACCGAGCCGGACATGCGTTCGTCGGAGGAAGCCGTCGCCTATGCGCGCGCGCTGCACGCACTGGTGCGCTGGATCGACATCTGCGACGGCAACATGCAGGAAGGCTCCTTCCGCTGCGATGCCAACGTCAGCGTGCGGCGCAAGGGCGAGACCAGGCTCGGCACCCGGCGCGAGATCAAGAACCTCAACAGCTTCCGATTCCTGCAGCAGGCGATCGACTACGAGGTGCGCTGGCAGATCGAGCGCATCGAGGACGGCGGCAGGATCGAGCAGGCCACCGTGCTGTTCAACCCCGACACCGGCGAGACGCGCGCGATGCGCAGCAAGGAAGACGCCCACGACTACCGCTACTTCCCCGACCCCGACCTGCTGCCGCTCGACATCGCGCCGGCCTGGATCGAGCGCGTGAAGGGCGAGATGCCGGAGCTGCCCGACGCCATGAAGGCGCGCTTCGAGCGCGACTACGGCCTTTCGGCGTACGACGCGACGACGCTCACCGCGTCGCTCGAAATCGCGCGCTACTTCGAATCAAGCGTCGCCGCCGCCGGCGCGGGTTCCGCCAAAGCCTGCGCCAACTGGGTGATGGGAGACCTCGCCGCGCGCTTGAACCGCGAGGAGAAGGACATCCCCGCTTCGCCAGTCAGTGCCGCGCAGCTCGGCGGGCTGATCGCGCGCATCGCCGACAACACGATCTCGAACAACATCGCCAAGAAGGTGTTCGACGCCCTGTGGAACGGCGAAGGCAGCAGCGCCGACGAGATCATCGAGAAGCAGGGTCTCAAGCAGATCACCGACACCGGCGCGATCGAGGCAATCATCGACGAGGTGCTTTCCGCCAACGCCAGGTCGGTCGAGGAGTTCCGCGCCGGCAAGGAGAAGGCATTCAACGCGCTGGTCGGCCAGGCGATGAAGGCGACCAAGGGCAAGGCCAATCCGCAACAGGTGAACGACCTCTTGCGCAAGAAGCTCGGCGGCTGACGCGGCGCGCCGCATGGAGGCTTCGCTCACCCGCTATGCGTGGCTGTCGATCGCGGCCGCGCTCGCGACGATCTTCCTCAAGGCCGCGGCATGGTGGCTGACCGGCTCGGTCGGCCTGCTTTCGGACGCGCTCGAATCCTTCGTCAACCTCGCCGGCGCGCTGATGGCGCTGTGGATGATCTCGCTCGCTGCGCAGCCGGCCGACGACAAGCACCACTACGGCCACAGCAAGGCCGAGTATTTCTCGAGCGGCTTCGAAGGCGTGCTGATCCTGGTCGCAGCGACGGCGATCGCGGTCGCCGCCGTCGAGCGCCTGCGCAACCCGCAGCCGCTGGAACAGGTCGGTATCGGCCTCGCGGTGTCGGTGATCGCCTCGGCGATCAATCTCGCCGTCGGCCGCGCGCTGATTGCCGTCGGCAAGCGCCACCACTCGATCGCCCTGGAAGCCGACGGCCACCACCTGATGACCGACGTGTGGACCTCGGCTGGCGTCATCGCGGCGGTCGGGCTGGTCACCGTCACCGGCTGGTTGTGGCTCGACCCGGTGATCGCGCTGCTGGTGGCGGCCAACATCGTCTGGACCGGCGTGCATCTGATGCAGCGTTCCGCCGCCGGGCTGATGGACAGCGCCCTGCCGCCGGATCAGCTGGAAACAGTCGAAGCTGCGCTGGCGTCGTTCCGGGCGCGCGGGGTCGATTTTCACGCGCTGCGAACGCGACAGGCCGGCGCGCGGCAGTTCATTTCGATCCACGTTCTGGTGCCCGGCGGCTGGACGGTGCAGCGCGGCCACGACCTTGCCGAGGAAGTGGAGGCCGCGATCCGCGGCCCGCTGCCACGCGCCCACGTGACCACGCACATCGAGCCGATCGAGGACGCACGCGCGCACGCGGACATTGGGCTCGACCGGCCGCTGACTTAGCCCCCCGCCGGGCTGTTCGCTATTCGATGTGCCATGTGCTGCCGCACTTGCGGCAACGCACATCGAGCCACGGAGACCCGCTTTCGTCGCGAAGGCGGCCGGACGATACGATCTCCCATTTCGCATACGCGTCGCAGTTGTGGCAGGTGGCTTGGACGGCCAGGGCTTCGGCACCGGTGAGCGCAGTCTGGAAGCGGCGCCAGGCAGCGATCGCCGCCAGCGTGGCGCCGATCGCGCCGGCAAGCAGCAGGGCATTGGCGGTGAACCCGGGCTGATCGCCGAACGCCTCGAGGCACGAGGCGGCCGTGATCATGCACAGCAGGCAGGTCACCAGACTGAGGTGGGCTTCGTTCAGCCGCCTTTCGTACCAGCGGCGGAAACCCTGTTCGCGAATGCGGTCTGCGATGTCCATCTGCGCCTCCGGCCTGCTGCGCAAGGCTGGCACCAACGGCCAGCCCGACAACTGAACACTAGACCAATTCCGGCATGGCCGCCTTGCAGGCGTACGGCCCCGCGCCGGTATCACTCGGGCGATTTCGGGGCGTTGCGGACGAGGTGGATATAGCGCCGCTTGTCTTCGTCGAAGCGGGCGTGAACGGCGTCGATGTCCTTCTTCTTGGAGTCGATGATGCTCTGCTGCGCGGCGATGTCGGCCTCGTTGGCGCGGATCGAGGCCTGCAGCTCGGGCGGCATCGGCTTGCGCTTGTAGAACTCGGTTTCCTCAGCGAGCGCCTGACGCTTCTTCTGCAGTTCCGCCAGTTCCTGCTGCGCCTGGTGCATGCCCTGCTCGATTTCCCGGATGGCCTTGGCGCGCTGTGCCTCGATGTCCTGCACGCTGTTGTAGGTGTCGAGCAGGATGCGGTCGCGCCGGCGCTGTTCGCGGATGGCACGGTCTTCTTCGGCGGCGCGGCGTTCCTCGATCTGCCGCTGGCGCCGCTGTTCGGGCGAGAGCGGCGCTTCGACGCGCTTGACCACCGTGGTGCCTTCGAGCACACGGTAGGCGCGCTTGTAGCAAATCTGCGGCAGCTGGTCGGAACAGACCTGCACGCCGTTGTCGTCGTTGCAGCAATAGGTGACTTTGGGCACGCCCTGCGCCGACGCCGCGCCCGCGGCAAGCATCGCCGCGCAGGCCAGCAGCCGGCGCATGCACTTCACGTCAGGCAGCGGCACGCGCGACTCCGTAGGTCGAACGATAGCGCCGCACCGCGTCGAGATTGCTCTGCAGATCGCGTGAATCCGCCAGGTAGGCAATCAGATCCTCGAGGCAGGCGACGCTGATCACCGGCATGTCGTAAAGCCTCTCTACCTCCTGCACGGCAGAAAGTTCGCCTTGCCCGCGCTCCATTCGGTCGAGCGCGATGACCACGCCGCAAGGCGTGGCGCCGGCAGCACGGATCAGCTCGACCGATTCGCGCACCGAGGTGCCGGCGGAGATCACGTCGTCCACGATCAAAACGCGGCCAGCCAGCTCGCTGCCGATGGTGGTGCCACCTTCGCCATGATCCTTGGCTTCCTTGCGGTTGAAGCAGTAGGGTACGTTGCGCCCGTTGCGCGCGAGTTCGATGGCCGATCCGGCGGCGAGCGGAATGCCCTTGTAGGCCGGACCGAACAGCATGTCGAATTCGATGCCCGAGGTGGCAATGGCACGCGCGTAGAATTCGCACAGGCGACGCAGCGATTCGCCGTCGCGGAACAACCCTGCATTGAAGAAATAGGGCGACAGGCGGCCCGCCTTGGTCTTGAACTCGCCGAAGCGCAACACGCCCAGATCGCACGCGAAGGCGATGAATTCACGACTAAAATCCACGATCTCCTGCTTCCTCCTTAAATGAGGATTGGATCACAAAATCACCCCAAAACCTAGCACGGCAGAGGCTCAACGCACCGCGAGGCGGGGCGCTGACCGGCAATGCAACGCGTTGTGCCGTGCCGCACAGACGGAAAGGCCGACATGTTCCGCATCGTCTCGCTCAACCTTAACGGCATCCGTTCGGCCGCGAACAAGGGATTTTTCGACTGGCTCGTGCAACATGATGCAGATGTGGTCTGCCTGCAGGAGATCAAGGCCCAGGAGGCTGATCTGTCGCCGGAGATGCTCCAGCCACACGGGTACCACGGCTATTTCCACTGCGCGGAAAAGAAAGGCTACAGCGGAGTGGCTATCTACGCACGGCGCAAGCCCGAGAAGGTGATCGTCGGCATGGACGACGATGAATTCGACCGCGAGGGCCGTTACCTCGAAGTCGACCTCGGCAAGCTGGCGGTGGTTTCGCTCTACCTGCCTTCCGGTTCCTCGTCGCCCGAGCGCCAGGCAGCCAAATTCCGCTTCCTCGATCGTTTCCTGCCGCACCTGCAGGCGCTGGTGGCATCGGGTCGCGAGATCGTGCTGTGCGGCGACTGGAACATCGCGCACAAGGAGATCGACCTCAGGAACTGGCGCTCGAACCAGAAGAATTCCGGCTTCCTTCCCGAGGAACGCGCTTGGCTGACCAAGGTGTTCGACGAGATCGGCTGGGTCGATGTGTTCCGGCGCATCAACCAGGCCCCCGAGCAATACACATGGTGGTCCAACCGCGGACAGGCTTGGGCGAAGAACGTCGGCTGGCGCATCGATTATCAGATCGCGACGCCCGGCATTGCCGACAAGGCGCGCCATGCCGAGATCTATCTCGCACAACGCTTCTCGGACCACGCGCCGTTGACGATCGACTATGCGATTCGATGAAACTTCCGGCCCCGTTCGCGCTCAGATAAACTGGTGCTCCTGACCTCGCCGGCGCACCGCCGGGTCCGGGCAGCGTCATCGAGACGCGTTCGAGACTGGCATCGATCACAATACACGCCTAACACGCACTCACATTCCAGGAGAAGAGCCATGACGGAACTTAGCGACGCAACGGTCAACAACAAGGACAAGCTGGTGTCCGACCTCAAGGTCGTCGTTTCCGACGCCGAAGAACTGCTGCGCGAAACCGCCAACGTCACCGGCGAAAAAATGGGCGAACTGCGTGGGCGCCTGCGCGAGCGCCTGATCAACGCCAAGCACAGGCTGGCCGAAGCCGAAGAGGCCGCCGTCGCCAAAGCCAAGGCGGCTGCCCGCGCCACAGACGACTACGTGCACGACCACCCGTGGAAGGCCGTGGGCATCGCGGCCGGCGTCGGCTTGGTGCTGGGCCTGCTGATCGGTCGCCGCTAAGTCGATCGGCATGCCGGAAGCATCGCGGCACGAAGGCCTCTTCGGGTCGCTCCGCGGCAGCGCGGCGAGTCTGCTTGCGCTGGCGCGGGTGCGGCTCGACCTGTTCGCCACCGAACTGCAGGAAGAAAAGGTTCGCGCCGGCCTGACGCTGGTTTACGGCGCGGCTGCAGTGTTCTGCCTGAGCTTCGGCGTGCTGTTCCTGGCGATCGCAGTCACCGTGATGCTGTGGGACAGCAACCGCCTGCTGGCGCTCGGCGTTTTCTCGGCGATCTTCCTGACCTGCGGCGCATTTTTTGCTGTCACGGCGCGGCGCTATGCGCAACCCGGCAAGCGGCCATTCGCAGAGAGCGTCGCCGAATTGAAGCGCGACGGCGAGGCACTGAAGCGCGAACCATGAGCGAGCGGCTGCAGCAACTCACGCTGAAGAAGCAGCGACTGCTCGCCCGCTCCACGGATCTGCGCGAGCGGCTGATCGAACAGTCCGCCGGATTTTCGCCGGCGTTTTCATTTGCCGACCGGCTGCACGACGGCATCGCCATGCTGCGACGACATCCGGAATGGGTCGTCGGCGCCGCGGCGTTCGTGCTGGTCGCGCGGCCGCGTTTCGTGTGGCGCTGGGCAAAACGCGGGCTGGTCGGCTGGCGCCTGTGGCACACGGTGCAGGATCTGCTGGCGCGCTCCGCGGCACCGCGACCGCGCGCGGATTAGCGTACACGCGCCGATTCAGGGAGAACCATGTCTTACGTGAAACGCGACCTGCTCGTGCACTTCGACGAAGCGAGTGGGCAGTACAGTTTCTTTGCCGTCGATGCCGCCGATGCAGTCCCCTTGCGTGCAGCAGCCGGCGGCAAGCTTGCGGCAGATGCAAGTTTCTTCGGCGAGTCGGGCAGCGCGCAGGCCGAGCAGGCGATCGGCCGCCTGCTGCTGACCTTGCTCGACCGTGCCTACGCGGCGGCACCATCCGCGTCGCCAGATACGCAAAGGGCCTCGGCACAAGCCACCATCGCGGCCGGCGCCGCCGAGTTTGCGCAGTTCGTCGAACTGCAGTCGCGCGCGATGAAAGAGTATTCCGCCGACCTGCTCGCGAAGGCGGAGGGTCTGCTCAAGGCCGCCGCATCGCTCGGCCACGAGGACGCCGCCGAGACGCTCAAGGACTGGCCGACGGTGAAGATCGTCAGCCAGAAGCTGATCGCCCGCGGGCCGCAGTAGGCGGTGATTTCAGGCATGGCAGGCTGGGGAGCGCCAGTCCACGCGCCTTCCGCGGCATGCAAGGCTGAAACAACCGGCGCATGCGCCCCTCAGGGCAGCGTGTTTTGCCGGGTCTCGACCATATCCGCCCCCCAAGGTGCGACCTTGAACAGCAACAGCATGCCCGGAACGGCAAGCGCCGCGCACAGCCAGAAGAAATTGAGCCAACCCATGGTCTCGACGAGCCAACCGGTGGCGGCGTTGGCAAAGGTGCGCGGCACCGCGGCGAGGCTGGTGAACAGGGCGAACTGCGTGGCAGTGTAGGCCTGGTTGGTGGAGCGGGCGATGAAGGCAACGAACGCGGCGGTGCCGAGGCCGACGCCGAGCGCCTCGAAACCGATCACCACCGCCAGCACCGCAAGGCGCTGCGCATCCACCGGCGCCGGCCCCTGCCAGGCCAGCCAGGCGAAGCCGAAGATCGACACCAGTTGCACGACGCCGAACAGCCACAGCGCACGGTTGATGCCGAGCTTGACCATCCAGATGCCGCCGAGCAGCGCACCGATCACCGCGGGCCACAGCCCGGCGTTCTTGGCGATGATGCCGATGTCCGACTTGGCGTAGCCCATCTCGAGGTAGAACGGCGTGGCAAGTGCGGTGCACATCGAATCGCCGAGCTTGTAGAAGAAGATGAATGCCAGGACCAGCGCCGCCATGCGCCAGCCGGCGCGATTGAGGAACTCGCGGAACGGTTCGACCACCGCTTCGCGCAGCGTCTTCGGCGCGGCGATCACCGATTGCGGCTCGCTCACCAGCAGCGTCATCGCCATGCCGGGCAGCATGAACAGCGCCGTGATCGCAAACACCTGTGACCAGGGCACGTGGTCGGCGAGGATCAGCGACAGCGAGCCCGGCACCAGGCCGGCAATGCGATAGGCATTGACGTACACCGCATTTCCGAGGCCGAGTTCCTCCTCGCGCAGGATTTCGCGGCGGTAGGCGTCGAGCACGATGTCCTGCGTGGCGGAAACGAAGGCGACCGCCGCCGCGCCGTAGACCACCCAGCTCAGATCCTGCGAGGGTGAAAGCTGGCCGAGCCAGGCAATCACGCCGAGCAGCAAGGTCTGCGTGAGCAGCATCCAGCCGCGTCGCCGGCCGAGCAGCGGAAGGGCATAGCGGTCCAGCAGCGGCGACCAGAGGAACTTCCAGGTGTAGGGAAACTGGATCAGCGCGAACAGGCCGATTGCCTTGAGGCTGATGCCCTCGGTCTTGAGCCAAGCCGGCAGCAGGTTGAGCAGCAGGTAGAGCGGCAGGCCCGACGAGAAACCGACGAAGACACAGATCAGCATGCGCCGGTTGGCCAGCGCCTGCCAGATGCTCTCGCGCTTCGCGGCAGCGGCCGGCGGCGGAACCCGACTCACCCCGCCGCGCGCCCGAGGCGGTAAAGCGCGAAACTGCCGAGGAAATTGGGCTCCTCGCTCACCGGCCGTCCCTGACCGTCAAGCACCAGGCGCTCGCGCACCGCCAGCCCGAGCTTCGCACACAGCGCCTCGAAATCGACGATGGTGAAGAAGCGCACGTTGGGCGTGTCGTACCACTGATAGGGCAGGCGGTCGGACACCGGCATGTGGCCTTCCATGATCGCCTGGCGGTGCTTCCAGTAGGCGAAATTGGGGAAGCTCAGGATCGCCTCGGAGCCGACCCGCAGCATCTCGCGCAACACTTTCTCGGTGCGATGCAGGGCCTGCAGCGCGTTGGACATCACGACCACGTCGAAGCTCGCGTCGCGGAACGCGTACAGGCCTTCCTCGAGATCGATCTGCAGCACGTTGATGCCGTTCTTCACGCAGGCCAGTACGCGGTCGGGGTCGTTCTCGACACCATAGCCTGCCGCATTGCGCACCTCGCGCAGATGCGAGAGCAGTTCGCCGTCGCCGCAGCCCAGGTCGAGCACGCGCGCGGCCTGCGGCACCCAGGAGGCGATGACGTCGTAATCGAGTCTGTCAGCAGCGTGCATGGTCGCCTCAGACGCTCACGTTGTCGAGATAGGCGCGCATCACCGCATGGTACTGCGCATCTTCCATGAGGAACGAGTCGTGCCCGTGCGGGCTGGCGATCTCGGCGTAGGTGACGTCCTTGCGCGCATCAAGCAGCGCGCTGACGATCTCGCGCGAGCGCGCCGGCGAGAAACGCCAGTCAGTCGTGAAAGACACGACGAGAAACTTCGATACTGCTCGTGCCATGGTCGCCGACAGATCGCCGTTGCACTCCCGCGCCGGATCGAAGTAGTCGAGCGCCTTGGTCATCAACAGGTAGGTATTGGCGTCGAAGTAGGCGGCGAAGCGGTCGCCCTGGTAACGCAGGTAGGACTCGATCTGGAACTCGACGTCGAAATCGAACTTGAGGCGCTCGCCGCGCAGTTCGCGGCCGAATTTGGCCGCCATCGAATCGTCAGACAGGTAGGTGATGTGCCCGAGCATGCGCGCCAGCCTCAGGCCGCGCCGCGGCACGACGCCGTGTTCGTAGTAGTGGCCGTCGTGGTATTCGGGATCGGTGAGGATCGCCTGTCGCGCAACATCGTTGAACGCGATGTTCTGTGCCGTCAGACGCGGTGCGGCGGCGATCACCAGCGCATGGCGCACACGCTGCGGATAGGTGATGCTCCAGCGCAACGCCTGCATGCCGCCAAGGCTGCCGCCCATCACCACCGCCCAGCTCTCAATGCCGAGCCGGTCGGCAAGCCGCGCTTGGGCGTGCACCCAGTCGATCACGGTGACGATCGGAAACTCGGCACCCCATGGCTTGCCGGTGGCAGGATTGATCGTCGTCGGCCCGGTCGAGCCATGACAACCGCCCAGGTTGTTCACGCCGACGACGAAGAACTTGTCGGTGTCGAGCGGCTTGCCCGGGCCGACGAGGTTGTCCCACCAGCCGACGTTCTTCGGATCGTCCGCGTAGGCGCCGGCAACATGGTGGGAACCAGACAAAGCATGGCACACCAGCACGGCGTTCGACTTCGCTGCGTTCAGCGTGCCGTAGGTTTCGTAGACCAGGTCGTAGGCCGGCACGGCGCCGCCGCTGCGCAAGCCGAGGGGCTGGTCGAAGTGCGCGCGTTGCGCGACGACATTGCCGATGCTTTTGCCCGATTCGCTCAAATCACAATCCGCAAAAAGAAAACCCAGCCGGCGAGAATGCGGGGCTGGGTTGCTTGCCCTCGCTTTAGCCGAATTTGTTGAGCGCCCGCAAGCTGAGTCAAATCGGCGCTTGGATGAAACTTACCCCGCAGCCGGCGGATTGTCAAACCCGCTGGCTGCGTTGCATCGAATCAAGACGGCAGCGTGGTCGTGTCCATCAGGTACTCATCGACCGCCCACGCGGTGTGACGGCCTTCGCGCAGTGCGGGCGCAAAGGCCCCACGCGTCAACGCCCCCGCAGGGCGGGCCGCGAAGGCTCACGCTTACCGCGGCAGCGTGGTCGAACCCATCAGGTATTCGTCGATCGCCCTCGCGGCCTGACGTCCCTCGCGGATCGCCCACACCACAAGCGACTGGCCACGACGCATGTCACCCGCCGCAAAAACCTTGTCGACACTGCTGCGGTAGCCGCCGGCGATGTCGGTGCCCGCCTTGGCGTTGCCGCGCGCATCCTTGTCGGCGCCGAAGGCGTCGATGACCGCCGCGACCGGGCTGATGAAACCCATCGCAAGCAATACGAGGTCGGCCTTGAGCACCTGTTCGCTGCCGGGTACCTCGACCATCTTGCCGTCCTTGAATTCGACGCGCACCGTCTTTATAGCGGTGACCTTGCCTTTCTCGCCGATGAACTCTTTGGTCGAAATCGCGAATTCGCGTTCGCAGCCTTCGTCGTGGCTGGACGAGGTGCGCAGCTTGTACGGCCAGTAGGGCCAGGTCAGCGCCTTGTCTTCGTGCTCCGGCGGCATCGGCAGCAATTCGAACTGCGTGACGCTCGCTGCACCATGGCGGTTGCTGGTGCCAACGCAGTCGGAACCGGTGTCGCCACCGCCGATGACGATCACGTGCTTGCCCGTTGCCATGATCTGGCCCTTGAGCTTGTCGCCGGCGTTGACCTTGTTCTGCTGCGGCAGGAATTCCATTGCAAAGTGGATGCCGTCGAGATCGCGCCCCGGCGCCGGCAGATCGCGCGGCTGCTCGGCGCCGCCGGCCAGCAGCACTGCATCGAAATCTTTCAGCAACTGCTCCGCACCGAGCGTCTCTTTGCTCCAGTTGGCAACCTTGCTGTCCTTGGGCAGTGCGCCGATCAGCACGCCTGTGCGAAAGACCACGCCCTCTGCTTCAAGTTGCCCGGCCCGCCGATCGATCAACGATTTTTCCATCTTGAAGTCGGGGATGCCGTAGCGCAGCAGGCCACCGACGCGATCGTTCTTCTCGAACACGGTAACGTCGTGGCCGGCTCGCGCGAGTTGCTGCGCAGCTGCAAGCCCGGCGGGGCCGGAACCGACAACCGCGACCTTCTTGCCGGTTTTCGACTTCGGCGGCTGCGCCACCACCCAGCCTTCGGCCCAGGCACGGTCGATGATGGCGTGCTCGATCGACTTGATGCCGACCGGGTCGTCATTGACGTTGAGCGTGCACGCGGCCTCGCACGGCGCCGGGCAGATGCGGCCGGTGAACTCCGGGAAGTTGTTGGTCGAGTGCAGCACCGCAATGGCATTGCGCCAGTCGCCGCGATACACCAGATCGTTGAAGTCCGGAATGATGTTGTTGACCGGGCAGCCGTTGTTGCAGAACGGCGTGCCGCAATCCATGCAGCGGGCGCCCTGGATCTTGGCCTCGTCTTCCTTCAGGCCGATCACGAATTCCCTGTAGTTCTTGAGGCGCTTCTCGACGGGCTCGTAGCCTTCCTCGAGGCGGTCGTACTCTAGAAAACCGGTGACTTTCCCCATTTGCTATGACTCCTGTTCTTGCGTCCGTGGCACTGGCGCCGCTCAGGCCCTGGCCTTGGGCTTGTCGGAACCGCGCGCTTTGGCGATGGTTTCGGCCGTTTCCTTCTTTGCGTTGATCTCGCCCAGCGCCCTGCGGTATTCGTGGGGGAACACCTTGACGAACTTACCCAACGAAGCGTCCCAGTGATCGAGAATCTCTCGCGCACGCAGGCTGCCGGTCCACCGGAAGTGATCTTCGATCAGCTTGCGCAACTGCATCTCGTCGGTGTGCCCGTTGTGATAGATCGCTGCATCCTGCGAGATGGTCTGCTCGGCGATCGGCAGCACCTTGTCGAGTGCGACCATCGCCGTATTGCAGCGCTTGGCGAATTGCCCATCCTCGTCGAACACATAGGCGATGCCACCGGACATGCCGGCCGCAAAATTCCGACCAGTCTTGCCAAGAACCACCACGGTGCCGCCAGTCATGTACTCGCAACCGTGGTCACCCGTGCCCTCTACCACCGCCGATGCGCCCGATAAACGCACCGCGAAACGCTCGCCGGCAACGCCGCGGAAGAAAGCCTCGCCTTCGGTCGCACCGTACAACACGGTGTTGCCGACGATGATGTTCTTGGTCGCGTCACCGCGGAAATCGAGACTGGGGCGCACCACGACGCGGCCACCCGAGAGGCCCTTGCCGGTGTAATCGTTGGCATCGCCGATCAGGTAGAGGGTGATGCCACGGGCAAGGAACGCGCCGAAGCTCTGACCACCGGTGCCTTCCATCTGCACGAATATCGTGTCATCGGGCAAACCGTCCGGATGATGACGGATGACTTCACCGGAAAGCATGGCGCCGACGGTGCGATTGACGTTGCGCGCATCCTGCATGATGCGCACCTTCTCGCCCTTCTCGATGGCGGGGCGTGCCTTTTCGATCAGCTTGACGTCCAGCGCACTGTCGAGACCATGGTCCTGCGCCTCGACATGGTGTCGCGGCACTTCGGCCGGCGCATCGGGTTGATGGAACACACGGCTGAAATCGAGGCCCCTGGCCTTCCAGTGCTCGACGCCCTTCTTCATGTCGAGCAGATCGGCGCGTCCGATGAGTTCGTCGAACTTGCGGATGCCCAACTGTGCCATGATCTGACGCGCTTCTTCGGCAACGAAGAAGAAATAGTTCACCACGTGCTCCGGACGGCCGGAGAACTTTCTGCGCAACACGGGATCCTGTGTAGCCACGCCGACCGGGCAGGTGTTGAGGTGGCACTTGCGCATCATGATGCAGCCTTCGACGACCAGTGGCGCCGTAGCAAAACCGACCTCGTCGGCACCGAGCAGGCCAGCGATGACGACGTCGCGCCCGGTCTTCATCTGACCGTCTGCCTGCACGCGAATGCGTCCGCGCAGCCGGTTGAGCACCAGTGTCTGCTGCGTCTCCGCGAGACCCAGTTCCCATGGCGTGCCTGCGTGCTTGATCGAAGACCACGGTGAGGCGCCCGTGCCACCGTCATACCCTGCGATGACGACGTGATCCGCCTTGGCTTTCGCCACACCCGCCGCCACTGTGCCGACACCGACCTCGGAAACAAGCTTGACACTGATGTCCGCCGTGGCCGCCACGTTCTTCAGATCGTGAATCAACTGCGCGAGATCCTCGATCGAATAGATGTCGTGATGAGGCGGGGGCGAGATAAGGCCGACACCCGGAACCGAGTGGCGCAGCTTGCCGATGTAATCCGACACCTTGCCGCCCGGCAACTGACCGCCTTCGCCGGGCTTCGCGCCTTGCGCCATCTTGATCTGGACCTGATCGGCCGACACCAGGTACTCGGTGGTGACACCGAACCGGCCCGAGGCGACCTGCTTGATGCGGGAGCGCAGCGAATCGCCGGCCTTCAGTTCGATATCGCGCTCGACGACGTCGCTGCCAATCACGTCCGACAGCTTCGTGCCGTCTGCAATTGCGATGCCGCGCAGTTCGTTGCGATAACGTGCCTTGTCCTCGCCGCCCTCGCCGGTGTTCGACTTGCCGCCGATCCGGTTCATCGCAACAGCGAGTGTCGTGTGCGCCTCGGTCGAGATCGAACCGAGCGACATCGCACCGGTTGCGAAGCGCTTGACGATTTCGGCGGCCGGTTCTACCTCGTCCAGCGGAATGGCCTTCGCCGGATCGATGCGGAATTCGAACAGGCCGCGCAGCGTCATGTGGCGACGGCTCTGGTCGTTGATGATCTGGGCGTATTCCTTGTAGGTATCGTACTTGCCGGCACGCGTGCTGTGCTGCAGCTTGGCAATGGCGTCGGGCGTCCACATGTGCTCCTCGCCACGCGATCGCCAGGCATACTCGCCGCCGGCATCGAGCATGTCGGACAGAACCGGGTCGCTACCGAACGCAGCGCGGTGCAGTCGCACGGCTTCTTCAGCGACCTCGAACACGCCGATGCCGCCGACCTGCGTCGGCGTGCCGCTGAAGAACTTGTCGACGAATACCGACTTGAGGCCGATCGCCTCGAAGATCTGTGCGCCGCAGTAGGACATGTAGGTCGAGATTCCCATCTTGGACATGATCTTCGACAGTCCCTTGCCAATCGCCTTGATGTAGTTGTAGATCGCCTTCTCGGCCGAGAGGTCGCCGGGCAGTTCGGCGTGCATTGCCGAAAGGGTTTCGAGCGCGAGATACGGATGAACCGCCTCTGCGCCGTAGCCAGCGAGCACGGCAAAGTGATGCACCTCCCGGGCCGACCCGGTTTCGACGACCAGCCCTGCCGTCGTGCGCAGTCCTTCGCGAACGAGATGGTGGTGAATGGCCGAAAGCGCGAGCAGTGCCGGAATGGCGACATTCTCGCGATCCATGTGTCGATCGGTGATGACCAGAATGTTGTGCCCACTCTTCAACGCGTCGACGGCCTCGGCGCAAAGGGAGGCGAGTTTTGCCTCGACCCCTTCGCTACCCCACGCGAGCGGATAGACGATGTTGAGCTCGTAGCTCTTGAACTTGCCTCCGGTATGGCTTTCTATTGAGCGCAGACGGGCCATATCCTCGAAGTCAAGCACCGGCTGCGGCACTTCAAGGCGCATCGGCGGATTGACGGCATTGATGTCGAGCAGGTTAGGGCGCGGGCCGATGAAGGAGACCAGCGACATGACGATGGCCTCGCGGATCGGGTCAATCGGCGGGTTGGTCACTTGCGCGAACAACTGCTTGAAATATGAATAGAGCGGCTTGTTCTTGTCCGACAGGACGGCGAGCGGCGAGTCGTTGCCCATGGAGCCGATGCCTTCCTCGCCACTGATCGCCATCGGCGCCATGAGGAACTTGATGTCCTCCTGCGTGTAGCCGAAAGCTTGTTGGCGATCCAGCAGGGTTTCGGGGAAGTTGCGCTCGTTTGCCGGCACCGGAATGTCGCCGAGGCGAATCCGGACGTTCTCGATCCACTGTCGGTACGGTTTTGCCGAGGCAAACTGGTTCTTCAACTCCTCGTCGTCTACGATGCGCCCCTGTTCAAAGTCGATCAGGAACATCTTGCCCGGCTGCAGGCGCCACTTCTTGACGATGCGACTTTCCGGGAATGGCAACACACCGGATTCGGACGCCATCACGACCAGGTCGTCGTCTGTAACGATGTAGCGCGCCGGGCGCAAACCGTTGCGATCCAGCGTGGCGCCGATCTGGCGACCATCGGTGAACACCATCGCAGCCGGACCGTCCCAGGGCTCGAGCATCGCCGCGTGGTATTCGTAGAAGGCGCGACGACGCTCGTCCATGAGCGTGTGCTGCTCCCAGGCCTCGGGAATCATCATCATCGCGGCCTGCGCAAGGGGGTAGCCCGCCATGGTGAGAAGTTCCAGCGCATTGTCGAACGTCGCCGTGTCGGATTGGCCGGGGAAGCTGATCGGATAGAGCTTGGCGAGGTCATCGCCGAGGACGGGGGATTTCATCACCCCTTCTCGCGCCCGCATCCAGTTGAAGTTTCCCTTCACCGTATTGATCTCGCCGTTGTGCGCGACCATGCGATAGGGGTGCGCAAGCGACCACTCGGGGAAGGTGTTCGTGGAGAAACGCTGATGGACCAGCGCGAGCGCGGAAACGACACGCTCGTCCTGCAGGTCACGGTAGTACTTGCCGACCTGGTCGGCAAGCAGCAGACCCTTGTAGATGACCGTGCGGCACGACATGCTCGGCACATAGTATTCGCGGCTATGCGTAAGCTTGAGCGCCTTGATTGCGCTGGACGCCTCCTTGCGGATGACGTACAACTTGCGTTCCAGTGCGTCGGGGACGATCACGTCATGCCCGCGGCCGATGAAGATCTGGCGGATCACCGGTTCCTTGGTGCGCACCGTGGGGCTCATGGGCATGTCGCGATCGACCGGCACATCGCGCCAGCCCAGCAGAACCTGGCCCTCCGCCTTGATCGCCCGCTCAAGTTCCTGTTCGCAGGCCAGGCGCGATGCATGTTCCTTGGGCAGAAAGATCATGCCCACGCCGTACTCGCCCGGCGGAGGCAGGTCCACACCCTGCAAAGCCATTTCGGCGCGGTAGAGTTCATCCGGTATCTGGATAAGGATGCCGGCACCATCGCCCATCAGTTTGTCCGCGCCGACTGCGCCGCGATGATCGAGGTTCTCGAGAATCTTGAGCCCCTGCTGAACGATGCTGTGCGCCCGCTTGCCCTTGATGTGCGCAACAAATCCGACGCCACATGCGTCGTGCTCGTTCGCCGGGTCGTAAAGCCCCTGCGTTGTCGACATCTCGAGTTCATATTGGCCAGCCGAATGCAATTCCGCCCGTTGGTCCATGGCGATCTCCAAAGCGCTTACGTGAGCATTCGAGATTAATGCACTGCAGCGACCGATTCAAGGGAAATAAATAGGGTCAGACTCCATTAATCTGGCGCACCGAAACTGTGCGAAAAAAAATGGGGACAGAACAAATTGGTGCGGGTCAGCGCATTGCATCAACGACGCCGTCGCTCCGCCGAGGCGGGCGGACGACCTCTTGGTCTTGGTGCCACAGGTCGTTCGGTTCGAGCACCGAGCCAAACGAGGAACTCCTCGTCGCCGCACGCCCATCCCAAGGCTACGGTTTCGGCGATTTTGCGCGACTCCTTTTCCCCCAGTTCCTGGACAAGCAGCGATCGCCATGCAAGTTCCCGTTCAAACGGTGTATTCCCCAAGGCCCAGAATAGTCGATGGTCGCTCACGAGCGGATCCTGACGCTGCCCGAGGTGATGTGCTGCACTTGACCATGGATAGTCGCCGGCGAACGCAGCAATGCCGGAATGCACCGGTCTTGTCTCGATGAAGCGCATGCACAAAAGAAGATAGCGCTCACTGTCGATCACAGCCGCTCGAAATCTTCCGTCCCAGAGTGTACCGGTGCGCTGGTGGCGCTTGTTGAACCACGCAACGTAACGACGCCCGAGAGACTGCATCGCGCGGCTCAAACCGGCAGCCTGCCCCGGGCTTGCAAGCAGATGGACGTGGTTATCCATGAGCAGGTAGGAATGGACGGCCAGGTCGTTATCGCGCGCGACCTCGAGCAGGATTTCCAGATAGCGGCGACGATCCACGTCGTCGCTGAACACGGGTCGTCTGTCGTGGCCTTGCTGGATCACGTGGTGTGGCAGGCTCGGCACGACGAGTCGGGGCAGGCGTGCCATCAGCCCGGCTCCCTCAGCCCGTCAGACGCAGACAAGAAAAGCGCACCGGCCATTGCGTTTCCAGCCCGGGCCGATTCTAGTGAATTTCGCCCACTGCAAAGAGCCTTCGGTGTTCGCGCATGGCGTACCGGTCGGTCATGCCGGCCACGTAGTCCGCCACGGCGCGGGCGCGCGGATCCGGGCCCCAGGGTGCCGCCGGCTCCGGCCCTGATGCTCGCTCCTGATACTGCGGCGGAAGAAGCCGCGGATCAGACATGAATGCGCCAAATAGGTCGGCGATGATGCGCTGGGCCTTGTTTGTCATCCTCAGCACCTGATAGTGGCGATAAAGGTTGTCGCGCAGAAACAATTTCAGTTCGCGATTCGCCTCCGCCATCTCGGCTCCGAAAGCAATCAGCGGCGAGGCACAATGAACGTCGTCGAGCGACTCGACCGCGGCGGCCGATACGTTACGACACGACTGCTCGACGAGATTGAGCACCTGGGCATTGATCATGCGACGCGTCGTCTCGTGGATCAGGCGCCTGCCAGAGAGTCCGGGGTACTCGGCAAGCGCGTCGCCAGCATGAGTCTGGAATACGCGAACACTCTCCAGCTGCTGCAACGAAATCAGCCCCGAGCGCAGACCATCGTCGACGTCATGATTGTTGTATGCAATCTCGTCAGCCAGATTGCAAATCTGCGCTTCGAGGGACGGTTGCGTCTTCTCGATGAATCGCCGCCCCAGATCGCCCAGCGATCGTGCGTTTGCGACCGAACAATGTTTGAGGATGCCTTCTCGCGTTTCGTAGCATAGGTTCAGGCCATCGAAGGCTCCATAACGCTCCTCCAGCAGATCCACTGTCCGCAGCGACTGGAGGTTGTGTTCGAAGCCGCCATAGTCTTTCATGCAGGTGTTCAGCGCATCCTGCCCCGCATGACCGAAAGGCGTGTGGCCAAGGTCGTGTGAAAGGGAAATCGCCTCCGCCAGATCTTCATTGAGTCGCAACGCGCGCGCAATCGAGCGCGCGATCTGGGCAACCTCTATGCTGTGGGTGAGCCGGGTGCGAAACAAATCTCCTTCGTGATTGACGAATACCTGTGTCTTGTACTCCAGGCGTCGAAACGCCGTGCTATGAACAATGCGATCCCGATCACGCTGGAACTCGCTTCTAGCCGATGGACGCATCTCGGAGAACTGCCGTCCTCTTGAGTTGGCCTCCGTTACGGCAAAGGAAGCGAGCGAGATCATCTGACGCAGCGTGCAATCGTGTCGGCAATCTGCGATTCGCTCGCAACGTCCGAGACCATTGCCTTACCGATCCGCTCGAGCAGAACGAGCCGTAGTTTCCCGTCCGCCACTTTTTTGTCGTGGCGCATCAGCTCAAGGTAGCGATCCACACCAAGCGATGGCCCGAACACCGGCAGGCTGACGCGCTCGAAGACGGCGCGAGTCCGCAAAACATCGGCATCACTCAGCCAGCCAAGCCTGCGGGAAAGTTCGGCTGCCATCATGGTGCCGGCAGCGATCGCCTCACCGTGGAGCCAGACTCCATAGCCCAGGCCCGTTTCGATCGCATGGCCGAACGTGTGCCCCAGATTAAGCAGGGCCCGCTCGCCCTGCTCGGTTTCGTCAGCGGCAACCACCTGCGCCTTGTTGCGGCAGGAGCGCTCGATCGCGAATGTCAGTGCATCCTGATTTCGTGCGATCAGTCGCTCGATGTTCTCTTCGAGCCAAGCGAAGAACTCGAGATCTCGGATCAAGCCGTACTTGATGACTTCGGCAAGTCCGGCACGCAGCTCGCGATCGGGCAATGTATCCAGGGTGGTCGTGTCAGCGAGCACCAACCGCGGCTGGTGAAATGCACCTATCATGTTCTTGCCGAGCGGATGATTGATCGCCGTCTTTCCGCCGACCGAGGAATCGACTTGCGAGAGTACCGTCGTCGGGATCTGGATGAATGGCACGCCACGCTGATAAGTCGCAGCAGCAAAACCGGTGATGTCGCCGATCACCCCGCCCCCCAGCGCAACCAGAGTCGTACCTCGATCGGCGTGCCGCGAAAGCAGTCCGTCGAAAATGAGATTCAGCGTGGGCCAGTCCTTGTGCGCTTCTCCATCAGGGAGGATCACCTCGCTTGTGACCACGCCCGCCGCCTGCAGCCCGGCCCGAAATCGCTCGAGGTAGAGCGGACCGACGACATCGTTGGTGACGATGACCACGCGCTTTTGCTTGAGATAGGGCACAACGAGTTCCCCCTGATCAATCAGCCCGCCGGCGATCATGATGGGGTAGCTTCGATCTCCCAGTTCAACGGTTACGCTGTGCATTGTTCCTTGATACGCCGTTCAAGCATGCGGACTACGCTAAAAGGCGACTGGCGGTTGCCCTCGATGACCAGATCGGCAATTTGTTGATATAGAGGATCTCGCTGCTCGTAGAGAGAAACAATGCGCGCCATCGGATCTTCGACTTGGAGGAGCGGGCGATTGCAATCGTGACGTGTTCTCTCGAAGAGCGCGCTCGGCGTCGCAGAAAGGTAAACGACGAACCCAGAACGCGACAGGACCGCCCTGTTCTCCGCCGACAAGACAGCTCCGCCGCCCGTGGCCAGCACAATGCCCTGCTGCTGCGCCAGTTCTTCAATCATTTGGCTTTCGCGCCGGCGGAAACCCGATTCGCCTTCAATCTCGAAAATGACGGGAATCTTGACGCCCGACCGCGCCTCGATCTCGTGGTCGCAATCAACAAACTTCATCTTGAGGCGCTTGGCCAGATGCCGGCCAATGGTGGTCTTCCCTGCCCCCATCATTCCGACCAAATAGATGTTCGACGATTTGCTCACGAGGTGAATTCTAGCAGGGGTCAGGAGACACCCACAGAAACGAAATCGGCCAGCACGAAGCTAGCCGATCTGCAAGCAAACCTAGTTGGAACTAGCGCAATGTAAGAGATTCACTGACGATTCGGGGCGTTATGAATACAAGCAGTTCGGTCTTGTTGTCGCGGCGTTCACGCTGCCGGAACAGAAATCCAACGTAAGGAAGGTCACCCAGGAACGGAATACGCGTCGTCACATCGCGCACGTCCTGTGTATAGATTCCGCCAACCACAATCGTTCCACCGTTCTCGATCAGAACCTCGGTCTTGACATGCTTGGTATCGATGGCGACCCCGTTCTGAATTGCAATCTGAACGTTCGGCGAGTCCTTGTTGACGTCTAATACCATGACGATCCGGCCGTCGGGCGTGATGTTCGGCTTCACCCTTAACGAAAGATTTGCTTTACGGAAGGAAACGCTGGTCGCGCCGGAACTGGTGGCCTGTTGGTATGGAATCTCGACACCTTGCTCGATCAAGGCTTCGACACCATCCGCCGTAACAACGCGCGGGCTGGATACGATCTTGCCTTTCCCATCAGCCTCCAACGCAGAAAGCTCAAGATTCAATGCGGCATAGCGGCTGTTGTTGAACAGCGACATCGCGATCTGGCCTGGCGCCTTGCTGGCAATCGTTCCAGCCCGCAAATTGACATTCAATACGTCCCTCAGAAAATCGGGCTTGGTTTCGATTTGGCCCGTCATGAAACCAGTATCGAGGACACCACCGCTGACATACCCCTTGTCGAAGAACGTTACCTTGGTGGACGTATCGCCCCCGCCAATTGTCTGTTCGCGCGACGTCGTTCCCTGAAGCCGGCTATATGGATTGCCAGCGAGGCCCAAGCGGGATCCGAGGTTCTTGCTGAACGTATCTTCCGCCTCGACAATTCGGGCCTCGATCATCACTTGGCGCACCGGCACGTCAATTTCCTGCAACAAGCGACGCACGTCATCAAGGCGTCCACCGACATCCTGAACGAACAACTTGTTGGTGCGTTGATCAACGACGGCGCTCCCCCGCTTGGAAAGCATCTTCTGCTTGTCGTTCGTTATCAGCGCCTGCACTGCTTCGGCACGCTGATAGTTCAGTTGAAAGCTCTCTGTACGCAACGGCTCAAGATCTCCAATCTGCGCTTTGGATTCCAGTTCCAGCTTCTCTTTCGCAGCTAGCTCGTCACGCGGCGCGATCCAGATCACGTTGCCGTTCTTGCGCATGTCGAGACCCTTGGATTGAAGAATGATGTCCAAGGCCTGATCCCAAGGCACATCCTTCAAGCGAAGAGTCAGGTTGCCGCCCACCGAATCGCTTGTGATGATGTTGAAGTTGGTGAAGTCCGCAATGACCTGAAGAACTGAGCGAACGTCAATGTTCTGAAAGTTCAGAGAGAGCTTCTCGCCTTTGTATCCGCCTCGCGTTCCCTGGACCAGCTTATTCGGATCCTCGATAACCTTTTTCACCTCCAGCACGAACTGATTGTCGCTCTGGTAGGCGTTGTGTTCCCACATTCCGGTCGGCGACACAACCATCCTGACGGTGTCACCCTGGACGACCGTATTCACCGATGTGATCGGAGTTCCGAAGTCGGTTACATCCAACCGCTTCTTCAGTGCATCGGGGACCGATGTCTTCAGGAAGTCGACAACCAGGCTGGAACCCTGCTGGCGGATGTCGATGCCCGTTGATGCATCTGCCAGATCCACCACGACACGTCCCTCGCCCGCCTGCCCACGACGGAAGTTGATCGCACGAATCTCGTGGGAGGCAGTAGCGCGCGACTCAGAGAAATGAGAAACAATCGGCTGTCCCGCCTTCGCCGATTGAGGTGCTGGAGCAAGCGTAATGACCACAGACTTGTCTTCAAGTCGCGTCTCGTAGGTTGACATACGGGTAAGGTTCAGGACTACCCGCGTTCTGTCTCCTACCTGGACGATGTTCGCGCTGCGCAGATCGCCTTCGTTGATCATCTGCGAGGTTTTTCCCATTCCGTTGCTGGTCGCTGGAAAATCAAAAGCAATCCTCGCAGGAGTCGCAACCGTGAAAGACGCAGGCGGATTCTGCATGGCCTGCTTGAGGGACAGTTTTACGATCGTCCCTGCAGGCGCCTGTAACACTTGCATGGATTCAATGGCGTTTTGGTCTGCGCGCACACTTCCAGAAGCGCACGCGAAAACGGCCGCAATCGCCGCAAAAAACCTGAACAATCCCCTTTTCATCGCTTAGTCTCCTGCGGCCTTTCCTGCAACATCAATTTGCTGGTTCTCTCCGACCAATCCCCGTTCGCATCCTCTACCAGTTCCTTCAGCGTAACTTCGGACTCGGTCACGTTCGTCACGACGCCAAAATTCTGGCCCATGTAGTTTCCAACCTTGATCTGATAAACGGTCTTGTCAGCTTGAACGATCGCCTGCTTGGAATTCCCCTGCATCAGCGATCCGACCATTTTCAGAGATTCCAACGGGTACGCCTCTAGCGGTTCTTTTCGACGATTCAGATCGGGCCTGGGACCTACGCCGGTGGAATTCGCGCGCTTGTCAGGTTCGATTCGCGAGGCCGCAAAAGGAGAGATCAAATTGACTGATTCATACGCGACGACCGGGAACGGTTTTATCTCGGGAAGAGGAGACACCTTTCCTTTTAAATCCTTGGTGGAATCCACCATCCAGGACTTAAGATCTTCATGCTCACCGCCTGCACACCCGGATAGGGCCGCCAGAACGACCAAAGCAGCACACATTCGAATCTTGTTCTTGTTCAATTGCCTGCTCCCTTGCCCTTCGCCTTGGCGGCCGCAGCTTTCTCCTTGCGTTGTCTCGCGAGCTCCTCTTCATCGAGATACCGGTAGGTCGTTGCAAGGGCATCCATCTTCAGCACCGTAGTTTTCGGATCAGCTTCGATTACCACATTGTTGAGCGTTACGATACGCGGCATCTTTGCCACATCGCCTGCGAAAGAACCTAGGTCGTGATAGCCCCCCGTGAGCTTGACGGTAATCGGCAGTTCTGCGTAAAAATCCTTGACGCTTTCCGCACCCGGTTTGAACAGGTCGAACTGAAGACCACGGCCCAGACCGGCTTGATTGATGTCAACCAAGAGCGATTCCATTTCAGACTTGTTGGGCAACTGCTTAAGTAGCGCTCCAAACTGCCTGTCAATCTCCGCAAGTTGTCTGCGATGCTCGTCAAGATTTACCGCCTGTTTCTTCTTGCTCAGCCACTCGTCCTTCAATTTCACTTCGTGCTCTTGCTTACCAGATAGGTCTTCAAGCTGATCTTTCCAATCGAACCACCAGCCGGCGGCAACCACCAGACCAAGCAGAACAATGAGAATCACGACCTTCGGCACCAGTGGCCACATGCCGGGATCCTTGGGATCCAAGGCCCGGAAATCGTCAGCAAGTTTCGTGATATCGAAGCCGCGCACGCTACTACTCATGACCTGTGCATTCATGACTTCCTAGCTCCTGCCTGTACCACAGCGGGTTTCTGCCCCGCCTTGCCATCGTCGGGCTTTGCGCGCGTGACCGTCACATTGAGATTGAAATCGCTCATTCGACGCGCTCCTTGCATGACCGACTTGATCTCCACGAGGTTCGGCCTCTCCAGCAAGGTCGAGGCATCGAGGTTCCGCATCAGGGTAGACACCCTGGCGTTCGACTGTGCAAACCCCTGGATCGTGATCAACAATCCGGTCTGTTTGATCGACTTCAGGTACACCCCTTCCGGTACCTGCTTTGCCAGTTCGTTAAACAGGATGACGGTTTCCGCACGATTGGACTGAAGGGATTCGATGACCTGCTTGCGCGCCAGTAGTGCATCCGTCTGCTCCTTCAGCCGCTTGATTTCGTCAATCTCCTTGTCGAGCTTCGCGATCTCGCCCTTGAGGAATGTATTCTTTGATTCCTGAGTCGAGATATAGCCGGCAATTACAGTGTGAACGGCGAGAACGATGGCTGCGCCGAGCGCGAGGGCGAGCCCGGCGAGCGCGTAGAACTGTTGACGCCTTGCGCGGCGCTTTTCCTCGCGGTGAGGAAGCAGATTGACGCGAATCATTCGTCGAACCTCCGCAAGGCCAAGCCACAAGCGACCATCAACGACGGAGAATCGGCAGCCAGATTCTTGGGTTTGATGCGGGAGGCAAGGACCATGTTTGCAAAGGGATTGGCGATCATGGTCGACACTTGCGTGCGTGCCGCAACCACTTCATCCACCCCCGGGATTACCGCGCACCCACCCGCCAGGACGATGTGGTCAACCTGATTGAACTGCGTCGACGTGAAGAAGAACTGCAGCGCGCGGGAAACCTCGAGCGCAAGGTTGTCCAGGAAAGGGCGTAGCAGGTCGTTTTCGTAGTTCTCGGGGAGCGTGTTCGCCCGCTTCGCAGACTCGGCTTCGTCAGCATTCATGCCGTACTGACGCATGATGTCTTGCGTCAGCTGATAGCCGCCGAAGGCCTGTTCGCGCGAATAGACTGCCTGATCGTTCTTGAACACCGTCACATTCATCACATTGGAACCGACGTCCACCAAAGCGATGACCTTGTTCTTGCCATTCTCGGGAAGCTGGCTCTCCACCATTTCGAAGGCAGCTTGTGCTGCATACGACTCGACATCCATCACAAGGGGTTTAAGCCCGGCCGCCTCGGCGACCGCGACGCGATCCTCGACCTTTTCCTTACGGGACGCCGCAATCAGCACCTCGATGTCGTCGGGACTACCGGGCGAAGGTCCGAGCACCTGAAAATCCAGATTGACCTCTTCCAGCGCGAACGGGATGTACTGGTTGGCCTCGGACTCGACCAGCATCTCGAGCTCCGTTTCACGCTGCCCCGCAGGCACGACGATCTTCTTCGTAATCACGGCCGCGGCCGGCAGCGCCATCGCAACGAATTTGGTCGGCGTCTGAAACCGTTTCCACGCCCTCTTGATGGCCTCGGCAACCGCCTCGAGATTGGCGATGTTCCCATCGGACACTGCATCGCGGGGAAGCGGTTCGATCGTATAGCGCTCTATGCGATGCGACCCCTTGCCGGCATCGGACAACTCGACCATCTTCACGGCGGAAGATGAAATGTCGAGTCCGATCAATGGCCGAGCCTTCGGATTGAGAATCGACAGATCAAGCGGCAAGTGAAAGTCCTTTAAGATCGAGTGGTTAGGCGCGATACGTACAATTTACATGAAATGCTAGCAGCAACCCCGAGGCCTGTAAAGCGGATTTCGTGGGGAAAAACCGCCTACTGCTATAATTCGTCGGAAAACCTCCCCGCCGAGACTACTCTTGCCGTCGATCCTGCGCTGGACCCTGTATCCGCTGGTGCTGTTAGTCGGGCTTGTGCTGCTTGTCGTTGCGCTGGCCGGACTGGTAGCCGTATTTGCTTACCCAAACCTGCCGTCGCTCGACGTCCTGACTGACTATCGTCCCAAGATCCCGCTTCGCGTCTACACCGCCGACGGATTCCTCATTGGCGAGTTCGGCGAAGAGCGTCGCAATTTCGTCCGAATCCAGGACGTTCCTCCGCTCATGAAACAGGCCATCCTCGCCGCCGAGGATGAGCGGTTCTACCAGCACCCTGGCGTCGACACGGTTGGCGTAATGCGAGCCGCTTGGTCGAACATCGTTTCCGGCGGCAAACGCCAAGGCGCCTCGACCATTACCATGCAAGTTGCCAGAAATTTCTTTTTGAGCAGCGAGAAAACGCTCAGCCGGAAAATCTACGAGGCTCTGCTCTCCTTCAAGATCGAAAACAATCTTTCGAAGGATGAAATTCTCCAGCTCTACATCAACCAGATCTATCTCGGCCAAAGAGCATATGGTTTCTCGGCCGCTGCCAACACCTATTTCGGCAAGGAGCTTTCGGACTTGAGCATCGCGGAGACAGCGATGCTCGCAGGGCTCCCGAAAGCACCGTCTGCCTATAACCCGGTTGCCAATCCGAAACGTGCTGCACTGCGGCAACAATATGTTTTGAGGCGCATGCACGAACTCGGCTTCATAAATGATAAGCAGCTCGAATCCGCGCAACAGGAAAAACTGCACGTCCGCGCAAATCCGGACCAGTTCTCTGTCCGCGCCGACTATGTCGCCGAGATGGCGCGCCAAATAGCCTTTGAGCACCTTCGCGAAGAAACCTACACCCATGGCGCCAAGGTGATCACGACAATCACCAAGGCGGACCAGATGGCCGCCTATCTGGCGGTGCGCAAAGGCGTCATGGATTACGATCGCCGGCACGGCTATCGCGGCGCGGAAGCGTACGTGGACATGACGACAATCCGCTCGGACCAGGACGAGGCACTCGACGAAGCGCTGCAGGATTTCTCAAGCGTCGAGGATCTGATTCCCGCCATCGTGCTCGAAGTCGGGCGCAAGGGGCTGCGCGCCTACCGCCGCGGCGGCGAGATCGTGTCGATCGCGCCGGAAGGGCTCAAGTTCGCTGCATCCATGCTGGACGACAAGGCCGCGCCGAACAAGCGCCTGCGGCGCGGGGCAGTGATCAGGATCGTGCGAGTGGAGAAAGGCTGGGAGGTCTCGCAACTGCCGGAAGTCGAGGCGGCCTTCGTTTCGGCGAGCCCGCAGGACGGGAGCATTCGAGCGCTGGTGGGGGGATTCGATTTCGACCGCAACAAGTTCAACCATGTCACCCAGGCCTGGCGCCAGCCCGGTTCCAGCTTCAAGCCATTCATCTACTCGGCAGCACTGGAAAAGGGCTACGCGCCCTCCAGCGTCGTCGAAGACGAACCGATCACGATTTCCGCAGAGGAAACCGGCAGCCAGGCTTGGGAGCCGAAGAATTACGACGGCAAGTACGACGGCCCGATGACGCTGCGGACGGCCCTCGCTCGTTCGAAGAACATGGTTTCGATCAGACTGCTCAAGTCCATCGGCACGCGCTACGCACAGGACTACGTTGGCCGATTCGGCTTCGAGGCAGACAAGCATCCGCCCTACCTCACCATGGCGCTCGGGGCCGGCTCGGTCACGCCGTGGCACATGCTGAGCGCCTACTCGGTCTTTGCCAACGGCGGCTACAAGATCGAACCGTACGTGGTCAAACAGATCGTGGATGGCAACGGCAAAGTACTTGCCAAGGTAGATCCGCCCCTCGCCGGCGACGAGCAATTGCGCGTGATCGATCCGCGCAACGCCTACCTGATAGACAGCATGATGCACGACGTAGTGCGCCGTGGAACGGCTACGCGAGCGCTCACCCTCAAGCGGGCAGACCTTGCCGGCAAGACCGGCACGACCAACGAGTATGTCGATGCGTGGTTCTGCGGCTACCAGCCTTCGGTGGTCGGCATCGCATGGATCGGATTCGACCAGCCGCGCAAGCTGGGCACAGGCGAAACCGGCGGCGCAGCGGCCCTGCCGATCTGGATCGGCTACATGGACAAAGTGCTGAAAGGCGTGCCGGAGACCTTCTTGGAAGTACCCGATGGCCTGACGCGCATCAAGAGCGAACCGGACGCCACCGGACGCGAGAACTCCGACCTGATGTACAAGGAAAACCTGCCGTCCATTCCGGTCCTGCCGGCACTGCCCGAGCCGCCGCCGTCGACCGGTGACCCGGAAGCGCCCCCGCCGGCGGCACATGCATCCCCGGCACCGCCGGTCGCCATGCCGAGCGCCGCAGCGCCGATTCGCGATGCGACGCCGCCCGTGCCTGCCGGGCGCTGAAGAGGCAAACGTGCGGGGAAACAGCCCCGCCGACAAAACGCTCTCCAAGCCGCTCAACCCAGCGAAACGGGCTCCCCGGCCTGTTGGCTGGCCAGTGCAGACAACGCGGAAAAAAGCTCCCTGCCGTCGCGGGTTCCCACCCAGCGACCGTTCTCGGGCCTGAAATGGAACCCGCCGGATTTCGCAGCGACCCAGATCTCGCGCGCCGCGGTATGCCGGTTGACAATGATCTTGCTGCCGTCGGCGAACTCGAGTTCCAAAACGCCGCCGGCTTTCACTTCAAGGTCGAGATCGGCACCGGATTCATCCAGCGCCTGCTCGAGTTGCCTCAGCGCATCGTCCGCTGCCGAGTTGAATTCAGCCTCGTCCATGTATCATCCGCCTTCTGAATCATTGCATCGCATATACAAGATCATGAAATTCAAACTGGTATGTGCGGTCTGCCTGGCACTCGCCGGCACCGCATGCGGCAACAAGGGGCCGTTGTTCATTCCGCAAAAACCCGCCGCCGTCAAATCGCAGCCGCCGGCGACTGTAACCGATGATAACAAAGCACCGTCAATTGGAGCCACGCCTTGATTCCAGCCGACCGCGCGCTGGTCGAGCGCAATGGCAGCCTGCATATCGAAGCTGTTGCGCTGGCAGACATCGCCGATCGCTACGGCACCCCCTGTTATGTCTATTCGCGCGCCGCACTGACCCGTGCCTACGAAGCGTGGCGCGCCGCACTTGCGGGTAGACGCGCTACCGTCTGCTATGCGGTCAAGGCAAACTCGAATCTCGCGATACTCGATCTGTTCGCCCGGTTGGGCAGCGGATTCGATATCGTTTCGGGGGGCGAACTTGCACGCGTGATCGCGGCGGGCGGCCTTGCCTCGCGCACCGTGTTCTCCGGCGTTGGCAAATCGGCCGCCGAAATGCGTTTTGCGTTGGAGGCCGGCGTGCGCTGTTTCAACGTCGAATCCGCTGCGGAAGTCGAGCGACTGAATGCCGTTGCCAACAACCTCGGCCGGATCGCGCCGATCGCGTTTCGCGTCAACCCCGATGTCGACCCGAAAACGCACCCGTACATTTCGACCGGCCTCAAGAAGAACAAGTTCGGCGTGGCGATCGAAGACGCATTCGATCTCTACCAACGCGCCCGGGCACTGCCCAATCTCCGGATACGCGGCATCGCCTGCCACATCGGATCGCAGCTACTTGATCCGGAGCCGATCGCCGAAGCTACGGGCAAGGTGATTCGCCTGGCCGACCGGCTTGCCAAAGTCGGGATCGAACTCGAACATCTGGACTTGGGCGGCGGCCTGGGCATCCGTTATCGCGACGAGGAACCGCCCTCGGTTGCAGATTACCTGGCCCCCATGTTGCGCCACCTCGACGGCCGTCACGAGGAGATTTGCTTCGAACCCGGCCGTTCGCTGGTGGGCAACGCCGGCGTGCTTGTCACGCGGATTGAATATCTCAAGCACGGCACGGAGAAGAACTTCGCCGTCATCGACGCGGCGATGAACGACCTCGCGCGGCCTGCCCTTTACGACGCCTACCATGGCATCCTTCCGCTCACGGCGCGCGCTTCGCAAACGGCGCGCACCTATGACGTCGTGGGACCGGTATGCGAAAGCGGCGACTTTCTCGGACAGGATCGCGAGCTTGCCGTCGAAGCAGGCGATCTGCTCGCGATCCTTTCGGCGGGGGCCTACGGCATGACGATGAGTTCGAACTACAACACACGCCCCCGCGCACCCGAAGTCATGGTCGACGGCGCACAAACCTTCGAGATCCGCCGTCGCGAGACCGTTGCGGAACTTTTCTCTCTGGAGTCGCGTCTGCCCTAGACGATTTCGGGCGAGCGGAGCGATGGCACAAGAGGTCCGATCTTTCAAGGTGCGTCCGACCTCTCCGGGCATCGGTATGGTCGTGCTGCATCTGTCGATTGCGACAGCACTGGTATCGACACTCGTCGCCTGCGCCCCGAAGGCCGAGGAGAAAAAGCCTGCCGGCCCGCCCACAACGCTGATCACCAGTACGCGCGCAGTGCCGCAGACGCTGGAGGTGACCGAGGATACGCTGGGCACGCTCGAATCGCTGATCGACCCGAAGATCGGTGCCGAGGTGCCCGGCCGCGTGATCAAGGTGCTCACGCACGCCGGACAACGCGTGAAGAAGGGCGAAACCATGGCACTGATCGACCCGACCGATCTCGCCCTCGCCATACGCAGCGACAGTGCCGAACTGCAGCGCCTGAGATCCCTGCTCGACCAGCAGGAGCGATTGGTACAGCGCCAGAAGGATCTTGTCGCGAAGGGCTTCGTTTCACAAAACGCGGTCGACGATGCCGTGGCACAGCGCGACGCCCTGCGGGCCCAGGTCGCCGCCGCCCAGGTACGCTCGGAAGCCGGGAAGACCAACCATGAAAAGGCGCGTGTGATCGCCCCGATCGACGGCGAGGTCGAAACCCAGATCGTCGCGACCGGCGACTACGTCAAGGTCGGCGATCCATTGTTCAGAATGGTATCCACCAAACGCCTGCGCGCGATCCTGCCCTACCCGGAAACCTCTGCCTCGCAGATCCGGCGCGGCCAGCCGGTACGCCTCACCTCGCCGCAATCGCCAGGACTGGTAGTCTCCGGCAGCGTGGAGGACATCCGCCCGGTAGTCAGTGCCGGAAGCCGCGCGGTGGATGTCATCGTACGCTTCGACAACGACGGCCGCCTGCTGGCCGGCGGCACAATCAACGGTTCCGTCCTGATCGACCGTCGCGACAAAGCCGTGCTGGTGCCCGAGCAAAGCGTCGTCCTGCGGCCGGCCGGTTCTGTCGTCTACGTCGTCGCCGACGGCAAGGCCCACCAGCGCGTCGTCGCCACCGGGGCACGCAAGGGCGGCATGATCGAGATCACCAGGGGTTTGCAGGGCGGCGAAACGCTTGCGCTCGACGGCGCGGGCTTTCTCAGCGACGGCGCAGCGGTGACGATCAAGGAAGCGCCGCGCCAGACCGCTACCGGCAAGCCCTGAGCGTGCCGCCATGACGCTGCCCGAGCTTTCGATCAAGCGTCATGTGCTCGCGTGGATGCTCAGCGCCGTGCTGGTGCTGTTCGGTGTCATCAGCTACCAGCGCATCGGCATGGATCGCATGCCGTACGTGGAATTTCCCGTCATCTCGGTCAATACCACGCTCAAGGGGGCGAACCCCGAGATCGTCGACGCCAGCATCACCAACCTGATCGAATCCTCGGTCAACGGCGTGCCCGGCATCGAGCACGTGCAATCGCAATCGTCGCCCGGCGTATCGACGATCAACATCACCTTCGCGCTCGAAAAGAAGATCGACGTCGCGTTCAACGAGGTGCAGGCCAAGGTCAATCAGGTGCTGCGCCGACTGCCCGACGGCACCGACCCGCCGGTGATCGCCAAGGTCGAGACCAACACCCAGCCGATCATGTGGTTCGCACTGCAGGGCGACCGCACACAGCAACAGCTCAACCAGTACGCAATCAACGTGATCAAGAAGCGGCTGGAGACCATCGACGGGGTCGGCGAGGTGCGCATCGGCGGTCGGCGTGACCGGACCATCCGGGTGAACCTGCGCCCGGAGCGCATGGCGGCGCTCGGCATCACCGCGCAGGATGTCTCGGCTGCCTTCAACCGCGAACACGTCCAGCTTTCGGGCGGATTCGTCGTCGGCAACAGCACCGAGAACCTGGTCAAGCTCGATCTCGAGTTCCACAAGGTCGAGGATCTGAAGCAACTGATCCTCGTGCAACGCGACAACCTGGCGATCCGCCTCGGCGATGTCGCGCAGATCGAGGACGGCCTGGCCGACTACCGCCAGCTCGCGCGCTTCGAAGGCAAGCCGGCGATCGGGCTCGGGCTGGTCAAGGTCGCCAACACCAACACGGTCGACATCATCGAGCGCGCCAAGGCACGCGTGGAAACCGAGATCCGCCCGCAGCTGCCGCCCGGCCTGTCGCTGACCGTGGTATCCAACGACGCACTGTTCATCCTCGAGATCGTCCAGTCGCTCAAGGAACATCTGATCGAAGGCACGCTACTGGCGGCCGCCGTAGTCTGGCTGTTCCTGCGCTCGCTGCGCTCGACGCTGATCATCGCGCTTGCGATCCCGGTGTCGCTGATGGGTGCGATCGCGGTGATCTACTTCTTCGGCTACACGCTCAATTCGCTCACCATGCTCGCGTTACTGCTGCTGATCGGCGTGGTGGTCGACGACGCAATCGTGGTGCTCGAGAACATCTACCGCCACCGCGAGGAACTCGACCCCGACCCCGAGTCGGCGGCAATCAACGGTTCGCGCGAAGTCGTGTTCGCGGTGATCGCGGCCACGCTGTCGCTGGTCTGCATCTTCGCGCCGGTGATCTTCCTCTCCGGCATCATCGGACAGTTCTTCCGCAGCTTCGCGGTGGTGGTGACCTTCGGTGTGCTGGTCTCGCTGTTCGTCTCGCTGACCCTGACGCCGATGCTTTGCTCGCGCTACCTCAAGGTGCAGACGTCGCACGGCGGCGTCTATGCCTGGTTCGACCGCTTCTTCGATGCCATGGACCGCGCCTACGTGCGCCTGCTCGGCGCAGTGCTGCACCATCGCTGGCTGGTCGTGGTGCTGACCGTGGCAGTGGTGGCGAGCAGCGGCTTCTTCTTCACCAGCATCGGCAAGGCCTTCGCGCCGGATCAGGACGAAGGGCGTTTTCTCGTTTACCTGCGCACGCCGCTGGGTTCGAGCATCGACTACACGCTATCGAAGGTCAAGGAGGTCGAATCGATCCTCAACCGGCACGATGAGATCCGCACCGAGTTCTCGCTGATCGGCGTCGGCAGTTCCAACCAGGTCAATCAGGGCACGGTCGTCGTGCGCATGGCGCCGCGCGAGGAGCGCAAGCTCACCCAGCAGCAGGTGCTGCCGATCATCCGCAAGGAAGTGCAGGAGATCGCCGGGGCACGCGTGTTCGCCGCTCCCTATCCGCTGGTGCAGGGTTCGCGCGGCGAGCCGATGCAGTTCGTGTTGAGCGGCCCGAACCTCGAGGACGTCGGCCGCCTGGCGCGCGAGCTGCAGAGCCGGCTGCTCGCCGAACCCGGCCTCGGCCGCTTCGACACCGACCTGCAGCTCGACCTGCCGCAACTGGTATTCCGCCCCGACCGCACCCGCATCGCGGACGCCGGCCTGACTTCGGAAGACGTCGCGCTGGCGGTCAACATGCTCACCGGCGGCGTCGACATCGCGCGCTTCAACGAGGAGCCGGGCGACGGCACGCGCTACGACATTCGCGTCAAGGCACTCGAAGGCGAGTTCGTGCAACCCGCCGATATGGCGAAGATCTTCCTGAGAAATCGCGACGGCAAGCTGGTGCGTCTGGATTCCGTGGCGCGTTTCGACGAGAAGCTCGGCCCGGCGGTGATCGGCCGCTTCGACCTGCAGTACGCCGCCACCTTCTACGGCACGCCGACCATGCCGCTGGGCGATGCCATCGGCAAGATGAAGCAGATGGCCGGCGAGTTGCTGCCCGGCGGCTTCCAGGTCAAGCTAATTGGCCAGGCCGAGGAGCTGCAGCGCACCACCACGCTGATGGCATTCACCTTCGGCCTGGCGATGACGCTGCTCTACATGGTGCTGGCAAGCCAGTTCAACTCCTTCCTGCAGCCCTTGATCGTGATGGTCGCGCAACCGCTCGCGGTAGTCGGCGGCATTGCGCTGCTCTGGCTCACCGGCCAGACGCTGAACATCTACTCGATGATCGGTCTGGTATTGCTGGTCGGGCTGGTGGCGAAAAACTCGATCCTGCTGGTCGACCTCACCAACCAGCGCCGCGCGCAGGGCATGACGGTGGACGAGGCACTGACCAACGCCTGCCCGATCCGCATGCGGCCGGTGCTGATGACCTCGGCCACCGTGATCCTCGCCCTCGCGCCGGCAGCGCTCGGCTTCGGCGCCGGCAGCGAAACCAACCAGCCGCTGTCGATCGCAGTGATCGGCGGCATGGTGTCGTCGACCCTGCTGACACTTGCGGTCGTACCGGCCGCCTATTCGCTGGTCGAGGGCCGGCGCGAACGCAGGCAGGCAGCGCGTGCCGCGCGCCGACTCGCCAGCGGCGATGCGCACGGCACACCCGCTGCGCTACCCGATTAGGTTCTGCTCACATTCGAGCGACCCACGCCCGCGCAACTGACCAGCCCCGGGAGGTTCGTGGATGCTCGATCCGCAGGATGCCGCCCCTGACACCCTTTATCCACGCGCCAATCCGGCATGGCAGGCCTGCGGCCCTTTATCCACGCGCCTTCCGGGCATGCCGCAGACTCGGGGTGATCCACCTGCCGGCGCCGGCCGGCTTCGGCGCGGCGCGCCTCAGTGCTTGTGGTGCTGGTGCATGTCCGCCGCAGGCGCGGCGGCATTGAGCGGCTTGACTTCCGCTTTCACGTCGAGCGTGCTCAGCGACTTGTCCTTGCCTTCGACCTTCAGCGTGATGGGCACGATATCGCCGGTTTTCAGCGGCTGTTTCAGGTCCATCAGCATCACGTGATAGCCGCCGGGTTTGAGTTCGACTGCCTTGCCCGCGGGAAGGTCGATCTTGGGCACCGGCCGCATGCGCATCACGCCGTCGTCCATCGACATCGTATGCAGTTCCACCACGCCGGCCAACGGGCTGCTGGCCGACACGAGCGCCGCACCGTCGCTGGCAGTGATCGCCATGAAAGCGCCGGTCGCCTTCTGTCCGGCCACCGTGCCGCGCACCCAGGGCCCATCCACCTTGACATCGGCCGCGATTGCGCAGCCTGCGCATGTCATGAAACCAGCAACTACCATCGAACGCTTGAGCTTGATCATGAAGGATTCCTCAACGCAATCTATCGACAAACTTCGCACGGCACGTATTTCGGCGCGCCGGCAGGCAATCCAGCAACGGGCCGCATGTCGATTCGTTGACCCGCCGGCGCCGGATACGCGATGCCGAAGGTTATCAGGATCGGCCGGCGATAACCGGGCTGCGACAATCGGTCGCATTGCGCAGCTACACGGTTGCAGGCAGGATGCGCGGCGAAAGACATCCCGTGTAAACCTTGTTGCGGCCGGCGCCTTGCCTCGGCCGCTTTTTCTTTGCGCGATGCGCTGCCGCATAATGTCGCCTCGATGAATACGCCCGCGCATTCGATTCCGAGCCTGCCGGCGCGCCTGTCGTCAGCGCGGGGCGCGGCTTCCACGAGCCTGTTCCGCCTGCTTTCGCTGCGCTGGGTGTCGATCGTCGGCCAGATCGCGGCGATCGCGGCGACCGTGCTGCTGCTTGAGCTCGCGTTGCCGTTGCAGTCGATTGCGTTGGTCATCATTGCGCAGATCGCCTTCAACCTGATCTCTTACGTGCGGCTGCTGCGCGCGGCCTCGATCACCAGCGTGGAGTTGCTTGCCCAGCTTCTGGTCGACGTCGCGGCGCTGACGCTGATCGTCTACTTCGCTGGCGGCTCGAGCAATCCGATGGTCACGCTCTACCTGCCGCTGATTGCGATCGCCGCCGCCATCCTCCCGGCAGGTTTCGCGGCCGGCGTCGCGGCAGCTTCGATCGCCGGTTATTCACTGTTGTTCGGGGTGCATACCCATGTACACATCCACGACACCGATCAGGCGATCCGTATCCATCTGATCGGCATGTGGCTGACCTTCGTCTTTTCCGCGCTGATCATCTCTTGGTTCGTCGCGCGCATGACGTCCACCCTGCGCGCGCGCGACGCCGCACTCGCAGCGGCGCGCGAAGCGGCCCTTCGCAACGAGCGCGTGGTGGCGCTGGGCAATCTCGCCGCCGGTGCGGCGCACGAACTGGGCACGCCGCTGGCCACCATGGCCGTGCTCTCGGGCGAACTCGCGCGACACCGCGACCTGCCCGACGAAGTGCGCGAAGACGCGCAGCTTCTCGTAGAGCAGGTACAGGAGTGCAAGCGCATCATCACACACCTCGCTGCGCGCGCCGGCAGCAGCCGCGCCGAAGCCGCGCAGGCGGTGGCGCTCGACGCCTGGGTTCAGGCGATGGCGCAGCGCTGGCAGGCGCAGCGCCCGCTGGTCGAACCGCGCATGAATGTGGATGGCGAACGCCCCGGTCCGCGCATCGTGCCGGACGCAACGCTGGAACAGGCGATTCTCAATCTGTTCAACAACGCCGCCGATGTCAGCCCGAACGAGGTGGAAATCGATGCGCGCTGGGATCGCAACCTGCTCGAAATCGATGTACTCGATCGCGGCCCCGGCATACCCGACGATCTCGCGCGCAAACTGGGCCACGAAACCGTGACCACCCGCAGCGACGGCCACGGCATCGGGCTGGTGCTGGCGTTTGCCGCCATCGAACGCAGCGGTGGCAGTCTCGCCTTTTCCCCACGCATGGGCGGCGGCACGCGCGCCCATGTGCGCCTTCCCCTGAAAGGCATGGTGGCATGATGGACGACGCGGCCAACGAGGATTTCGGGCGCCTGCTGGTGGTCGACGATGATCTGACCTTCAAGCGCGTGCTGTCGCGCGCGCTGGCCGCACGCGGTTTCACCGTCGAGCAGGCTGCGTCGCTCGACGAGGCGCTGGTTCTGCTCGCACGCGCCGATGCCGAGCCGCCGGATTACGCGGTGGTGGACCTCAACCTTGCGGGCGCCTCGGGTCTGCGCCTGATCGGCGCGCTGCGCGATGCGAACGAGGCCTGCCGCATCCTGATCCTCACCGGCTACGCGAGCATTGCGACAGCGGTCGACGCGATCAAGCTGGGCGCATCGCAATACCTTGCCAAGCCGGTCGATGTCGACGCCATCGTCAAGGCGCTGGTAGACGATCCCGAGCCGGATGCCGATGCGGCACCCGAGGAAACCCTCTCGGTGCCACGCCTGGAATGGGAACACATCCAGCGCGTATTGACGGAGCACGAAGGCAACATCTCGGCCACCGCGCGCGCACTCAAGATGCACCGTCGCACCCTGCAGCGCAAGCTGGCCAAGCGCCCGTCGAAGGATTGACGGCTGCGCTTGCGGCCGGCATCTTGGCGACACACCGTCATCGCATCGAACGATTGCCGACATGAGCCGCTTCGAGCCGGAAACCGCACGCGCCCGCATCGACAAATGGCTGTGGGCGGCACGCTTTTTCAAGACGCGCTCGCTCGCTAGCGATGCCGTCGACGGCGGCAAGGTGCAGCTCAACGACACCCGGGTGAAACCGGCCAAGGAGGTAAAATCCGGCGACGTGGTGCGTATCGCGATCGGACAGGTAACGTGGATCGTCGTGGTGCGCAGCGTCTCGGACAAGCGCGGTCCGGCCGCCCAGGCACAATTGCTTTACGAGGAAACCGAAGGCAGCCGCCTTGCCCGCGAGGCGCAGCGCGAGCAGGCGCGCATGGCTGCAGAACCCGGCGCAACCCTCCGCGGCCGGCCGACCAAGCGCGACCGGCGCCGTATCGACCGCTTCGGCGGCGCAAGCTGAACCGGCTGTCACGGCGCAATGCGCCGTCACCGCAACGCGCAGCCGGCGATACAATCGCGCCCTTGCGGCTGTCACCGGCGTGGCTGCTCCGGACGTCAGGGGCGCCTGTCAGTGGTTCGGTTCTTGCGTCGCGCCCGCACCCAGTTTTGACAAACCAACTCGAGGAGAAAAACATGTCCGAGAAAATCGTCATGCGGACCGGCGAAGCCACCGTCTTCGCTGCGCCCGGCCAATTCACCGACGCCATGCCGGAAATCGTGATCGGCCGCATGGACGGGCCGGTCGGCACTGCATTTGCCAACCTGATGGGCCAGACGGCCGGCCACACCCGGATGTTCGCGGTACGCGACTGCAACCAGATGGCCAAGCCAGCCACCATGATGGTGCCAAAGGTGACGATCAAGAATTCCGCCACCGTGAATCTGCTCGGTGGCGTGCTCCAGGCGGCAACTGCCGACGCCGTGGTGGACTGCGTTGCCGAGGGCATCATCCCGCGCGATCAGGTCAACGATCTTTGCATCATCGACCTGGTGTGGCTCGACCCGCAGGCGGTCACCGATCCCAACCTGGACCAGAAGGACCTCTACCGCACCAACTATGAGGCGACCAAGCTTGCGATTTCGCGCGCAATGAAGAACGAGCCGACGATCGACGAACTGATCGCCAACCGGCAGAAGATCAAGCACTGCATGTACGATCCGGACGCCTGAAAAGGCGCCCCACTTCGAACAAGCGATCCGGGCGGCCGATGGCGCGCCCGGGTGTGCGTTCAGGTCGGTTCAGGCCGCACGGGTCGCTTTGCCACGCGCCCCGCATCCGGCGCACCGGCTCAAACCGCCGCGCGACAGCGAGAGGCAATGCGCCTGTTCGTGGTAGCTGCAAGCGTTGACGGCATCCGCCTCGGCGAATTCGTAACGGCGGATGCGGGCAAGCTCAAGAAAGCGCCGGGCCGCCGCCGCATCGCAGAACATGGTCGGCTGGCCGTCATTGGATACCAGCGGTCGATCGTCGATCAGCAGGACGATACCCGCGCAGGCAGCGCGATGCGTGTCACGCCGGGCAACCAGGCGCACCCGGACCCGTCCGCCATCTTCCCCGCCCTGGTGCTGCCCGATCGATACGAGTTCAAGCCACGTTGCGTGGCCAAGTCGGGCCTTCAAATCGTCTCCTCCACCTCTTCTTTGATCACGACTCCCGCATCCGGTGGTGATGCGGAAGAAAATCCGAGGACCACAGTCTAGAGACACGCCCGGCATCGGAAAATCGGGCGTAACCCGCTGCGCCATCCGGGAAAACCCATGCTACGGGCTAGAGCGCCGCACCTAAACCAGCCGGAAACCACCGTGCTAGAGTCTTGCGACCCGAATCATGACACCGGAGACCAGCATGCCCATCCCCGAGGTATTTCGCGGCCGTCTGCGCGTTCCTGCAATCGCGGCGCCGATGTTCCTGGTTTCCGGACCGCAATTGGTCGGGGCAACCTGCAAGGCCGGCGTGGCGGCGGCGTTCCCCACGCTCAACGCACGCTCCGTTGAACAACTCGACCAATGGCTGGGCGATCTGACCGGCAGCCTTGATCCGGGCGATGCCCCATTCGGCGTGAACCTGATCCTGCATGCGTCGAACGCGCGGCTCAAGGACGATTTCGATCTGGTGGTCAAACATCGCGTGCCGTTCGTCGTCACCAGTCTGGGTCATCCCGGCGACGTGGCGGCTGCCGTGCACGCCTACGGCGGACTGGTCTTCTCCGACATCATCCATGCCTACCATGCACGCAAGGCAATCGAGGCGGGCGTGGATGGCGTGATCGCAGTGGCCTCCGGAGCGGGTGGCCACGCCGGAACCCAAAGCGCGTTCTCGCTAATTCGCGAAATCCGCGAGTTCTGGGATGGCACACTGATTCTCGGCGGCTCGATCTCGGACGGCGCATCGATCCGTGCTGCCGAAGTGCTCGGCGCAGATTTCGCCTACATGGGCACACGCTTCATCGCGACCCGTGAATCGATGGCCGCGCCCGAGTACAAGCAGATGCTGGTCGATTCCACGCCGAAGGACATCGTGTATACGGATGCGATCTCCGGCACCAACGCGAATTTCCTCTATCCCAGCCTCGAACGCGCCGGCTTCTCGCGCGACCAGCTCGCCCAGGGTTTCGGCAAAGGCAAGCTCAAGAGCCTGCAGGACGAAGCCAGGGCGTGGCGCGACATGTGGAGCGCAGGCCACGGCGTCGCGGGCATTCACGACGTGCCGGCCGTGGACGAGCTTGTGACGCGGCTCGCTGCCGAATACCGCGCCGCTTGCGCGCTGCCGCCTTCGCCGTCCCTGCGATAGCCGGCGGGTCAGCGCGATGTGCGTGCGCTGGCCGAGGAAGGCAGCGTCATTAGGTACGCCAGCGCTGCATAGGGCCAAAGCACCGACACGAGCCGGGTCAATCCGTTGAAGTTGAGGAACTGACCAGCCTGCCAGTTGCCCAGTGCCTGGACGGCATAGGGGTTCTCCGGTGCAAGATTCACCAGCACGGTCGCGGCCAGCAGTGCGAGCGCTGCCACGACGCGCTGCAGCCAGACGGGAAACTGGAGCGCCAGAATCAGCAAAAGTATGCCGATGGCCGCACCGTCGAGGCTGCCGGGCGTAAGCCAGCGCAGGGCATCCTCGACACCGTCGTGCAGGGCTGCCGAAAGGCTGCGGGCGAGAAACACGAGCAACAACATCAATCCGAGCAGCCAGGGCGACGGTTCACGCATGTTCTGGCGCGCAATCAGGCCGGCCGAGACGATACCGCAAACGGCAATCGACATCTCGAGCATCAGGAAGGCATGCGCCGAGTAGTCCATCGGCGATGCCACTTCGAGCAGTGACCGGAGGTCGCCGGTACCGAGAAACATGCCGGCCGGCGTCAGTTGGGTGATCAGCCAGGCGCCAATGAGGATCAGCCCCAGATCGCCGCGCCTGCCGCGCACGATGCGGCGCCGGCGCCAGCGCGACAGCCAGCCATGGTCGGCGAACGCGCCTCCCCAGCGGGCACCGGCAAGCGCACCGAGCAGCGCACCGGCGCTGTTGCAGCCCCAGTCGACATTCGACGGCACGCGTGTGGGCAGATAGTTCTGCAGCATTTCGAGCGCAAGGGAGAGCAGGACGCAGGCGGACACCGAAAGCAGCACCGCCCATCCGGGTTTCGCGCCGGCACGCAAGGCAGGCACCAGCAGGAAGCCCAGCGGAACGTAGGCAGCAACGTTGACCGCAATGTCGAACCCGGTGAAGTATCGCGGCCACGGCGACACGATGAAGTCGAATACATCGACGCCACTCGCATGCCAGCCCACCAACGGATGCAGGCTTGCATAGATCACCAGCAGGGCACAAACCGCTGCCAGCGTACGTGCCAGGTGATAGGCGTTGCGATCCGGCATGTGCCTGGTTCAGTACGCCGCCAGCCACGCGACGAGTGGCGGCAGGAGCACCGTGGTGGCAATGCCGTTCAGGCCCATCGCCAGCGCCGAAAAGGCGCCCGCCGTTTCGCTGACCTGGAATGCACGCGCCGTGCCGATGCCGTGGGCCGCAAGGCCGACCGCGAAACCTCGCACCGCATGATCGTCGACCCGGATGAAATTGAGCACCGGGCGCGCAATCACCGCGCCGACGATCCCGGTGCTGATGACGAGCACTGCAGTCAGCGAAGGCAGGCCGCCGATCTTTTCGGCGATGCCCATCGCGATCGGCGTGGTCACCGATTTCGGTGCCAGCGACATGATGGTTTCCCGAGTCGCGCCCAGCGCCCAACCGATCGCCATGCCCGACAGCGCCGCAGCGAGGGCGCCCACGATCAGCGCCATCAGGACGGGAACCGCCAGGGTGCGCAGGCGCCCCAGTTGAGCGTAGAGCGGGATCGCGAGCGCAACCGTGGCCGGCCCGAGAAGGAAATGAACGAACTGTGCGCCATCGAAGTACGTGGCGTATGGAGTGTCAGTGACCACGAGAATCAGCACGAGTATCGTCACAGCAATCGCCACAGGGTTGGCGACGGGGTTCATGCCAGATCGCTTGTAGAGCCAGTACGCCGCCTGATACGCAACGAGCGTGATAGTCAGCCCGAGCAAGGGCGAGGCCGAGAGATACACCCATATTCGGTCGAGAGGCACGCTCAACCCCCCTCGGTTCCGGCGCGACGGCGACCGACCATCGCGCGCAGCACCAGGGCCGTAACAACGAGCGCAATCGCGGTGCCACCAACGAGCGCCACCAGTATCGGAACCCACTCGGCCGCGATCAGGCGGGCATGAACCATGACACCGACACCGGCCGGCACGAACAGGAGAGACAAATGCTGCAGCAGGCCATTGGCCGTATCGCGCAGTGTCGGCGATACCTCGCCGCGCAGCACCAGGGTCAGGAACAGCAGAACCATACCCAGCACCGGTCCCGGCACGGGAAACTGAAGCACGCGGACGATGACTTCGCCAACGAGCTGATAGACCAGCAGCAGGGTAAGAGCGCCAAGCATGGGGACTCGCGGTTCGAGCGAGTCGTCATTCTAGTGCCGGACATCGCCGATGGACATCGGCAGCCCGCATCGGCAGCGTCGCTGCGCGCGCCGACGCCGGGCGGAGCGATGTCAGACGGCTCGGTGTGCTCGCCTCGAGATGGCGCTTGCAACCCGCCCGATCAGGCGATGCGGCAGAAAAGCCGATACATCCGGTTTCGGCAGCTCGATCGCATCGAGCGTATTCTTGACCAGCAGACCGAGTTCGGTATCGCCTTCCATGACCAGGCGCCGGCTGAAGAACAGCGTGTCAGGATCTTCCTCGCGAAGCACCAGCGCGAGGTAGTCGCGCGTGCGTGCGCTGATCGTCAGATCGGCGGGCGAACCATCGAACACCGGCGTAAAATGCCGCCCCGAAAGCTTGAACCGCGTCACGATGCCGGCATCGGTGATGCGAATGGCAAGGCGTCGGCCGTCGAGCGGCACCAGCGGTCCGCGCGGCAGGATGCGATCCAGCGCAAGATTCAGCGCAGCCACCAGCGCGAGCGACGGCGGCAGTTGCGGCAACCGGGCACCGAAGCGACCGAGTTGTGCCGGCAAGGTGAAATCGGGAATGCGCATGGTCACGAGATCGGTTCCTCCACGCGTTCGAGGCCGGGCTTGCCGAACCAGAATCCGTTGCAGGTGTCGGCGTCGTCTACTGCTGGAGAGTCGGCATCGTCGATGGCTTTACGCAAAGCACCGACCACCCCCAGCGTGCCTTCGGACTGCGGACTGACACGGAGCATGTCGACGCCAAGACGACACAGCTCGGGCAACCGCCGGAGCAGGCTGTAGATGCGCGACGACTGCGTCTGGATACCGTTGAGGTTGAGAAAATCCTCGCCCTCGCGCGTCTTCAGCGCAATCCCTTCGGCATGTTCGATGCAACGGAACGCGCAGCTGTCCTTCTGCAAGTTGTAGTGGCGCGCGGTAAAGCAACGCGATGAATACGCAAGCGGAAGCCGGCCCCAGGCAAACACCTCGGTCTGCATGCCAGCGGGGCGCTGGGCCTGAATTGCTGAAAGCGCCTCGCGCCCCAGCTCCGGCGGCATAACCCAGCGCATGGCACCAGCTTGTGCAAGCAGCGCCAGCGTGGAGTCGTTGAACACGTTGAGTGTCGGGCCGGCGACGAAGGACAAGTCTCGCGCCGAGAGCAATTGAACTGCGCCCATGTCGTTGGCCTCGACCAGATGGCGCCCGTTGTCCACCAGCCGCCGCAGGACTTTCAGATCCGACTCGGATTCGATCAGCGTCAGCGTCGAGAGCACGCATTGTTTGCCGTGTTGAGAAAGCATGTCGGCAACTTCGATCCAGTCGTCCAGGCGCAGTTCGTGACGGCGCGAGCAGACGACTTCGCCCAGATAAACGGTGTCGATCGGCGCTTCCGCCACATCGGCATAGAAATCCAGCACCTGCTGACGGGACCAGTAGTAGTACAGAGGGCCGAGGGAAATGCGCATCAACTATTTCCAGGGACGATGGTAGGCGCCGAGCGTGTGGCTCTGGCCCTCGGATATCTTGTTCAGATCGTTCATCCATCCGGTGCGCAGCCGGAAGCCGTCGCCCACCGAAAGCGCATGGTCGATCGCTTCCCGCCAGACCCGGGTGACTTGCTGAACGTAGGCCGGGCTGCGTTGCCTACCTTCGATCTTGATGGCCCGCACTCCGGCCGCGATCAATTGCGGCAGCAACTCGAGCGTATTCAGGCTGGTAGGCTCCTCGATGGCGTAGTAGGTCTCGCCACCGACCTCGAAACGCCCCTTGCAAAGAGTGGGATAGCCGGCCCGTTCGCCATCGGCATAACGGTCGATCAGCACACCACCGAGTCGCGTTTCCAGACCGCGCGGTGTCTGATCCCAGCGCACTGCCTTGGGCGGCGAACACACGCCGTTGCAGTTTGGCGATGCGCCAGTCGCATAACCTGAAAGCGAACAACGACCTTCGACCATCACGCACAAGCCACCGAAACCGAAAACTTCGATCTCGACCCGAGTATTGGCAATTACGTGCTCGACTTGCGCCAGTGAAAGAACGCGCGGTAGAACCGCACGGCGAATGTCAAAGCGGGATCGGTAGAACTCGATGGCTTCATAGTTGGTGGCCGAACCCTGCACGGACAAATGGAGGGCAAGGTTCGGATGGGTGCGCATTGCATAATCCATCAGGCCGGGATCGGCCAGGATAATGGCATCGGCACCGATCTCTGCAGCTCGGTCGACCGCCGCCGTCCAGCGTTTGAATTCCGCCGCTGGCGGATACGTGTTCAACGCCACCAGCACGCGCTTGCCTCGGGAGTGCGCGTAGCGCATGCCTTCGGCCAAGGCAGCCTCGTCGAAGTTGAGGCCGGCGAAGTTGCGTGCGTTCGTCGCGTCCTTGAACCCGATGTAAACGCAATCCGCGCCATGGTCGACCGCTGCCTTCAGGGCCGGCAGGCTGCCGGCCGGGCAGACGAGTTCTATCTTGCGGGAAGGCACCAAGACCGCAACGCCCCGATCAGGAAAAGAGCGGACTTTAAGCGCAGGCCGTGAAACGCGGTTTGACCAATATCAACCGCTGCGAAACAGCCCTCTCAGTTCGACGCGCCGTGATGATGGGTGTGCCCCGGGCCGTGAGCATGCGGGTGGGCAGCTGCGTGGCCCAACGGGTGCTCCGGCGGGTGCTCGGTACGACGCCGCACCCACTGCGGTAGCAACGAACCGGCGATCATGCCCAGAAAGGCCGCGATCAGGCCGGCCAGTTGCGGCGGCCACAAGCCCTCGGGTTCGAAATACTCGAGCAGAAGCCAGACGGACAGGCCTGCAGCGATGGCCGCCAGCGCACCCTGCGTCGTGGCGCGCTTCCAGTACAAGCCGAACACCAGTGGAATGAAAGCGGCTACCAGCGTGATCTTGTATGCGTTCTCGACCATGCCATAGATGGACATTTCGGAATTGAACGCGGTCACGAGCACGACGCCGGTGAAGCACACGACGACGACACGGGTGATCCAGAGGAACTGTTTGTCTGACAGATGGGCGAAGAACCCGCGCAGGATGTTCTCCGAAAAAGTGACGGATGGCGCGAGCAGCGTTCCGGAAGCGGTCGACATGATCGCGGAGAGCAGCGCACCAAAGAACATGACCTGCGCGAACAGCGGCGTGTGCGCAAGAATCAGGTTCGGCAGGACGAGCTGCGCATCCTTTTCGATCAGCTGGTTCGTCATGGCCGGATCGATCAGAAGCGCAGAGTAGGCAAGAAAGATGGGAACGAACGCGAATAGAAAATACAGGCTGCCGCCGAGGATCGATCCGGTGACAGCAATTCGCTCGTTCTTCGCCGACATGACGCGCTGGAAAACGTCCTGCTGCGGGATGGAGCCGAACATCATCGTGACCCATGCGCCGACGAAGGCCAAGACGTCCTTCGCCGTCAATTCGGGCCAGAACTGGAACTTGCCCGCCTCGCTCGCATGCGCGATCACGACCCCCACCCCGCCAGTCATGCCGGCCAGGACAAACGCGATGTAGAGCATGCCCAGCATGATGATGGTCATCTGGAAGAAATCCGTCAGCGCGACCGACCACATGCCGCCGAACAGGGTATAGACGAGGACGATTGCGGTGCCGATTGCGATCCCCTCATGCTGGCTGATCGACCCGTTCGACAGGACGTTGAACACCAGCCCGAGCGCGATGACCTGCGCCGAAACCCACCCGAGATAGGACAACACGATACACATCGAGCAGATGAGTTCGACTGCGCGCCCGTACCGGCGCCGGTAGTAGTCACCGATCGTCAGCAGGTTCATGCGGTACAGTTTTGCGGCAAAGAAGATGCCGACCAGAATGAGGCACATCGACGAGCCGAAGGGATCGGCAACGATCCCGGCAAGACCATCCTTGATGAAAGTCGAGGAGATGCCGAGCACCGTTTCGGACCCGAACCAGGTCGCAAACACCGTCGCGGTAACGATGTAGATCGGCAGGCTGCGGCCCGCAACCACATAGTCCTTGGCGGAATGCACGCGCGTCGCCGCATATAGGCCGATGCCGATGGATACCAGCAAATAGAGGATGACGAAGGTGACCAGCATCTCGGCGGGCTCGATGGGATTCTGGAAAACCGTGTGCCGCCTTGCGCGGCACTCCGGACGAGTCAGCGGGATTCTAGCAAAGCGAAGCGCCCCGCGTCCGGAGGACGCGGGGCGCGAATACAGAGAAAACAGGTTAGAACGAGTAGGCGATCGTCGCGCCGAGGCCCCAATCCGGGCTGTTGTCCGAGAATCCGGCGATACCGTAGCCCTGAAGCTTCAGGTTGGGCGCAAGGCGATGAGAAACGAACACGGTCGCCTCGCTGACCGGGTCGCCAGTTGAAACGATCTTGCGCCGGTAATCATAGGACAGGCCGGCAGACGTCGCGCTGGACAGCTTGTAAGAAAATCCGACCCCGGCAAACCAGGGATTCTTGAAATCGATCTTCTCGCCCAGGCTCGAGCAGTTTGCATCGCGACGGACGGGATCGCCCTTCTTGGTCCACCCCACAGTCATGAAAGGCGTAACGTCGCCTGCAACCGTATAGAGATCGGCCTGCACCGAATAGTCGGTCTCGCCTGTGGTGAGCAGGCATTTCTTCGAATCAGCCGTGGCGAATTTGATCTTTCCACCAAGGTCGAGACCGATTCCGGATTTCGAGGGCTCGAGCACCGAATAAAACACGGATGCGGTCAAGTCACCGAGACCCGATTGCGTTTTCGAGGGACGGTCGGTGCCGCCGCCGAGTTCGCCTGTTTCGCGGTTAACTGTGCCCTTGGTCCGTATCCAAGGGAGATTAAGCTTCGCAGTCCATGGCCCGGTTTCATATTTGAGAAGCACCGGGATCACCAAGGTATCCGTCTTGTCGGCTTCGCCGTATTTCCCGCTCGTGAAATCCACGCCGGATGTGATGGTCACCTGGGCGAATGCCGCCACCGGTGCGCTCAACAAGCTGCATGCAAGGATGCGAAGGTGATGTCGTTTCAAGATCTGCCCCTTTTTGAAAGTCGGTTTTGATGGGTTGCGTGGAGAGCATGCAAGCATTCTGCATGCCAGGTCGAGGCCGGGCCGGGCCGCTTCAGCGTCGCCCGCTACCACCCGATTCGATTCTTTCGGGCCTCTCAACCTTTTCGGGTCTTTCGACCTTCTCCGGTCGCTCGACCTTCTCGGGGCGTTCCACCTTTTCCGGCCGCTCCACTTTCTCCGGCCTTTCGACTTTTTCCGGCCGCTCCACCCGTTCGACCCTTTCAACCTTCTCTACCTTTTCGACCTTCTCAGGACGATCCACCCGCTCGACTTTCTCGCGCCGTTCAGTCCGTTCGACTTTGCCGGACTTTTCGCCTCGTTCGGTCTTTTCTACCGATTTGGACTCCACTTTCTCCGGCTCTTCCACACGACCGCTTCGATCGTCCGACCCGCTCCCGCGACTGCCGGATCCCGACTCGATTCGCTCCGCGGAATCGTCGCCACCGCGCCCGCGACCCGATCCGCTGTCCGATCCGCTGCGGCCGCTGCTGCCGCTGGATACGCTATTTCCCCCCGAAGACCGATCGTCGTCTCCGTCATCCGTATCGCCTTCGCGTCGCCCGCTGTTGTTGCGATCACGATGGCTCACACCGTCGTTGAAGCGCTCGATTTCGATGCGTTCGGCCGAGATTCGCCGGCCCGACTCGAAGCGGCCCGTCACACGTACCCGGCTGCCCACCTCCATTTTCTTGAGTCGGTCATCGTTGGAACGCGCGACGCTCCGGAGTTCGATATCGAATCCGCCGACACGCATACGCTGTTCGCTGCGTTCCTGGACGAGGCCTTCCACCACCGCATTGCGCACCCGGCCGGCAAACGGCGCCGAAGGATCCGCGCGGGTCTCGCGCACCTGCAACTGGTGTCCGTCCCAATCACCGCGCACCATCACTTCGTTACCATTGGCGGCACGCGTACCCGAGATGCCGAGCCCATCGACACTGGCTGCGCCGGCCCTCCCCGTCACGATGCCGATTGCGCTTGCGCCTCGCAATCCGGGAGCAGGCTGGACACGCGTTGCGCGAACAACGCCATCTGCATCGCGCAGACCGGATACCCGGACCGAGCTCCCAGGCGCAATGCGCGACAGATCGATGCCCGGCGCGGGCCTGACCTTCTGTCCCATGACTTCGAGCACGCGACCGGCCGGATTGACACGCGTGACCGGCCCTTCCAGCGCATTGAGGATGGCGATGTTGCGCGCGGTAAGACCCTTGGCGCCCGGGCCGGCTTCGATTGCGACAACTTGACCGAGGGCGAGCTGGTTCAACCCGCTCGCTTCGCCATTCATCGAAACCGGGGTCGCCGGATCGTAGTGCACCTCAAGTTCCCCGATACAGACGCTCGCGAATCCGGTAATCGTGCCCACGATGCCAGTCCCACCGATGCCCGACCGGGCTGCATCTCCCGTGCCACCGATACCTGAGCGCGCGCTGTCACCCGTTCCCCCGATGCCCCCTGCAACCGCCCCGGTGCCCCCGATGCCCGAACCCAGCTTGTCGCCCGTGCCGCCGATACCGGACCGCGCCTGCTCCCCGGTGCCGCCTATGCCGCCCTGTGGCGTGCGCCGATCGGCGCCGGAATCGGCCTGCATACAGGCCGTGCTGGCATGAACGGTCGCCGCGAGCGAAAGCGCCACCGCGAGCACGAAGCCCGCGATCAGACGGCCCAGGCGCGGGCTGACAAGGTCAGTCACCAACCTGCTCTCCATCGTTCCGGCCCGGCGACGCACGGCCGGATTGCTCGCTGTAGAAGTAGAGGCCGAAGGTGAAGCGCTGCGCGTTCGGGACGCTGATCTCGCTCGGGGCTTCGAGCGCCATGGCCCTGCGATTGACTTCCAGCAACGCGTCCATGCCAGCCTTTGCTGCGAGATTGCGCAACTCGGAAATCGACGATGACGGAAGTGAATCGTAGTGGACGCTGCGCTCCAGCCAGGGTGCGCCCTCGCCGATCAGGTTATGCACGGCCGCCGCCGCATGGTCATGCAGGTTATGAGAGAAATAGAAGGCCTTCTCCTCGAATCCCTGCTGCGGGATGAACGCGTCCGTATTGAGTTCAACCTCGTCTGCATCGTTGAGATGCACGACACCAAGGCGCAACCACTCATCCAGAACGGCACGCGAGCGGATGTCCTTGCTCACTCCCGCGACCAGACTCTCGAAGGAAACCTCGCCGCCAGCCCGTGCCAATCGAGGCAGCGGCCGCGGCCCGCCGCCGGGCTGCCGATACTGCGGCAGCCCCGTCCAGGCGGCGACCATTTGCGACCCGAGCGAAACCGACGGTGGAATCTCCTCGATCGTTGCTTCGTCCATCGCCCGCAGGCGGCGAACGTCCTTGCGATGCACGCCGGTCAACAGGCTGATCCGGCTGTCGGTCTGCACCTTGCCCTCGAGCCGGAACTCGCGATCGGCCACTTCCACGAAGAGGTGTTTCAAGAGATCAGTCAGAAAAGTGTAGGTGACACCGCGAGAGAGCATCAAACGTACCAAGGGGTACAAGACGCGACGCAAGGCAGCAATCAGTGAAGCGGGAGGTGTCGGACCTGGCAATTGGGTTATCCGGCAATGAAGCTAGTTGGGTAACAAAAAGAATAGAGTATCGTGGGAAAAATTACCACAAATGCCTTGACCGTTCATCAGCCCAAGCCTATATTCTGCGTGGGATTCTTTCCCTCAAGTTGAAACTTGGCTCAGCGCCTCGCCTGCAATGCAAGGACGTTGCCAGAACCACCAGCGAAGCGGGGCAAACGCCTCCCCGATTTTCCAGTCTCAGGGGGAATTGCCCCGTTCAGGTGCAGCCTGTGCTGCGCCATGACCGATTTTCGAGGGACAGCATGTTTTCATCCGTTGGCGGAATGCGTAACTGGATTCGGGAAATCGGCGCACCCGGAATCAGCTCGGACAGTCCGCCTAGAACATTTCGGCTGCGCTCCTGGTTCGCCATTGTCAGCCTCGCTTCGATAGGCCTGCTTACCGTATCTGGCGCTACGCTTTTTTCGCGCCTGATGACCGAGCGCATGCTTCGGCAGGAGGGTGTGCTGACCATGGAGTTCGTGCAGAGCACTTTTCTGGTCGAGCGGCCGACATTCCTTTACGGACACGAGGGAAGGGGACAGGACGATGCGGCGGCAGGAATCCTGGTCCACTTGTCCAGCCTGCCGGATGTCCTGCGCGCCAATCTCTACACAGCAGACCGGCAGCTCTACTGGTCCAGTGACAAGACCCTGATAGGCCGGCGCTTCTCTGACAATCCGGAACTGGAACGCGCGCTCGCCGGAAATCTGGTGATCAACGAAGAAACCGAGTCGGGCGAAAAACACGGCAAAGGGGAACACACCAACCTGCACGCGCCGGCCGACGAGACCATCAACTACTTCGTCGAGATCTACGTCCCCATCTGGAACGAGGAACACAAACGGGTAGTCGGCGCGGTCGAGCTCTACAAACGCCCGCAAGCACTGTTCGAAGCAATCCAGTCGGGACGTCAGATGCTGTGGGTCGGCGCATTGGGCGGCGCCCTGTTCCTCTACGCCATGCTGTACTGGCTGATCGGCAGGGCTGACGCCGTGATTCGCGACCAGCAATCGCGCCTGGTCGAGAGCGAGCGGCTGGCCGCGGTCGGAGAACTCGGCTCGGCGGTGGCTCACGGGATACGCAATCCGCTCGCTGCGATCCGCTCGTCTGCCGAACTCGCGCTGGAAGGAGATCAGGAGCTGTCTCGCGAATCGGCGCGCGACATCATGGCAGAGGCCGACCGGCTGGAGGTGTGGATAAACGAACTGCTGTCTTACTCGCGGCCGGTCGCCGGCAGCCAGGAAACCGTCGACCTGGCGGCCGTGCTCCAGCGTTCGATTGAAGGCTTCAGCCGCGAACTCGAACGCCGCAACATCATGCGCTCGACGCAGATGCCGGCTTCACTTCCGCCGGTTGTCGGCAATTCGATGCTGTTCGCACAGGTATTCAACAGCCTGCTCGCAAATGCAGCCGAAGCAATGGAAAACCACGGCTCGATCACGCTGCGTGCGACCGTCTCAGACGACGGCCGGACCGTGCATGTCTCCCTGTCCGACGATGGGCCGGGCATGACGCTAGAACAGCTCGCCAAGGCATTCCGTCCGTTCTACACCACGAAAACCAAAGGCCTCGGCGTCGGACTGCCGCTGGCCAAACGAATCGTCGAACGTTTCGGCGGTTCCATTTCAATCGGCAGCACGCCTGGGCAGGGCACCACCGTGCGGGTCGCCTTCGCCGTTGCAGCCTGAGGTACCGACATCATGAGTCACGCCGTCCTGATCATCGAAGACGAACAGACCATCTCCAAGAACATCAATGCCTATCTCTCGCGATACGGCTACGAAGTGCGCGTTGCCTCCTCGGCGGAAGAAGGCCTGGCGGCTGCAGCCGAGTTCAAGCCCGACATCGTGCTACTCGATTTCAACCTGCCAGGCATGAACGGCCTGGAAGCACTCACCCGCCTACAGGTCGAGGCAGGCGGTGTGAAGACAATCATGATTACCGGCCACGGCAGTGTCGAACTCGCGGTCGACGCCATGAAGGCGGGCGCGTTCGACTTCCTGACCAAACCGATCTCGCTGTCGAACCTCAAGCACCTGCTGGAAAAGGCCCTCGGCCAGGAACGCATGGAAGGCGCGCTGTCCTATTACCGGCGCAAGGAGCAGCAGGAAACCCGCCTCCTGGAGTCGACCATGCTCGGCGAATCGCCGCCGATGCGCGCACTGAAACAGACCATCGATCAGGTACTCGCCGCGGAGCACGACCTGAGCGATAGCGATGCTCCCGCCGTGCTGATCACCGGAGAAACGGGTACCGGCAAGGAGGTCGTCGCCCGCGCACTGCACTACAACGGCCCGCGGCGCGATAAGCCGTTCGTCGAAATCAACTGCGCCTCGATCCCGTCACAACTGCTCGAATCCGAGCTGTTCGGCCACGAGCGCGGTGCATTCACCGACGCCCGGGAGCGCAAGCTGGGCCTCGTCGAAACCGCCGACGGCGGCACCCTCTTCCTCGACGAGATTGGTGACATGGATCTCGCATTGCAGGCAAAGCTGCTTAAACTGCTCGAGGAAAAGACCGTGCGCCGCATCGGGAGCCTGCGCGACAACAGGGTCAACGTCCGCATCGTGGCGGCGACCCACCGGCCGCTGGAGCAGCATGTGCGCGACGGGAAGTTCCGCGCAGACCTTTATTTCCGGCTGCGCATCATCCACCTCCAGGTGCCGCCGCTGCGCGAAAGGGGAAATGACATCCTGCTTCTCGCCAACCATTTCCTGCAGATCCAGGGCACGCGCTACCGCAAGCCCGACCTGATGCTGTCGCCCGAGGTCCAGGCGATACTCACCCGGCACAGATGGCCCGGCAACGTGCGCGAGTTGCGCAACACGATCGAGCAGGCGGTACTCCTGACGCGCGGGCGCTACATCGATCCGACTCACATCCACCTTTCGGCCAGCATCGGCGGACCGGAAACGGGCTTCATCGCGACAGACGAACTCGCCGGCACGACGCGCCTGCCCAACGACGGCGTGGCATTGGCCGAAGTGGAGCGCGGCCTTCTCCTACAGGCGCTGCACAAGACCGGCTGGAACGTGACGCGGGCCGCAAAGCTGCTCGGACTGTCGAGGGACACGATGCGCTACCGCATCGAGAAGTTCCAGTTGACCCCACAGTCGTAGGGCTGCACCGGTTCGACGACGGGCGAAATTACCCCCCAGAATCGGGGCTTTTCACCCGTATGATTGGAACCGGTTGCGCCGATTCCCAGTGCCGGTTTGGAGTTTCGTCGTACTCGTCCGGCGAAATCCCCCACTTTTCGCAATTCGAAAGGAAGCCCACCCGGAAGCGGCAACACTCGCGAGCCGGCGCCGGAACGAGGCGTGTTCCTCGCGCGCACCTGACCCGGAATCCGGCAGGACGCGCCCCTCCCGGCACCCAGTCCACGTCTCTACAGCCAGCCGAAAAGGCGAGCAGCCTCAAGACCGAAGAGGCCGGAAAGGAGCACGGCGATCAATGCCAGAAGACGCGACTGGCGGCGCTGCTCCATTGCCACGGTCCGCTCGTCGGCGTGCCTATCTTCCTGCAGCGGCGCCCTCGCCAGCGACTGATGCATCAAGCGCGGCAGTTCGGGGAGCATGCGCGCCCAGTTCGGCGCTTCAGTCGCAAGCTGGTTGAGCATGGCCGGCAGGCCGATCTGTTCACCGATCCAGCGCTCCAGGAATGGCTTCGCCGTTTTCCAAAGGTCGAGATCCGGGTCAAGTTCCCGGCCTAGCCCCTCGATATTGAGCAGGGTCTTCTGCAGCATGACCAGCTGAGGCTGTATCTCGACATTGAATCGCCGCGAAACCTGAAACAGCCGCAACAGCGTCTTCCCGAACGAAATTTCCTTGAGCGGCTTGTCGAAAATCGGTTCGCAGACCGTGCGTATCGCCGATTCGAACTCGTCAACCCGCGTGTCGCGCGGCACCCAGCCGGCGTCGATGTGCGCCTGCGCGACACGGCGATAGTCGCGCTGGAAGAAACCGAGGAAATTCGTCGCGAGGTAAGCCTTGTCCACCTCGTTGAGCGTGCCCATGATCCCGAAATCGAGCGCGATATACTGGCCTGTATTCGATACAAATATATTCCCCGGGTGCATGTCGGCGTGGAAGAATCCGTCGCGAAACACTTGGGTGAAGAAGATTTCCACGCCTGCCCGCGCGAGCGTCGGAATGTCCACGCCCTGCGCACGCAGGGCATCCACCTGGCTGATGGGCAGGCCATACATGCGCTGCATGGTCATCACCTGGGTCGAACAGAGATCCCAGTAGACCTCCGGCACCGCAAGCAGGTGCGAGTACAGGAAATTGCGCCGCAATTGCGAACAGTTGGCTGCCTCGCGCATCAGATCCAGCTCGTCATTCAGGTGCTTGGCAAACTCGGCGACGACTTCGCGCGGCTTCAGCCGCCGACCTTCCTTCCAGAGCGATTCCACCAGCGCCGCTGCTGCATCGAGCAGCGCAAGGTCGTTCGAAATGATGCTGCGAATCCCGGGTCGCAGCACCTTGACCGCGACCTGCGTGCCGTCAGCCAGACGCGCAAAGTGCACCTGCGCAACCGAGGCACTGGCGACCGGCGTGGCGCTGAACTCCGCGAACAGCTCGCCGACAGGCATGCCCAGCGCAAGCTCGATCTCACGTATCGCGCGATCGGAGGGGAACGGCGGCACGCGGTCCTGCAGGCGTGCCAGCTCGTCGGCAATATCGGTCGGCAACAGATCGCGACGCGTCGACAGAACCTGCCCGAACTTGACGAAGATCGGACCCAGCGCCTCGAGCGCCTTGCGCAACCGCACGGCTCGCGGCTCGCTCAACCTGCGCCAGAACATCACGTAGCGCGAGATTGCAAGCAGCCGACCCGATGGTTCGACCTCGAGCAGCATCTGGTCGAGTCCGAATCGAAAACTGACGAAAACGATCTTGAGAAGGCGAAGGAGGCGCAAGACGCGAGGGATGAAGGGCGAAGCAAAGCCGCGAATTTACACAGATTCCCGGGGCAGCGGAAGGGCGCAGGCCGGGCGGCGGCATAGCCCATCCGGTATAATCGCAAGCTTTTGCCCGCCGCGACCTGCCATGGTTGTCGACATCAAATCCCACCTCTCAGAATTGCTGCGCGCCGCACTGACGAGCGTAGCGCCCGAACACACCGCGATCGAGATCACGCTCGACCGGACCAGGCAGTCGAGCCACGGCGACTTTGCCAGCAACCTCGCGTTGCAGCTTGCCAAGCCGCTCAAGCGCAATCCGCGTGACATCGCCGGCCTGCTGCTGGCGGAATTGCCGCAGTCTGCCTGGATCGCCAAGGCAGAAGTCGCGGGCGCCGGTTTCATCAATTTCTTCGTCGCCGGCACCGCGAAAACCGTGGCTGTGACGGCGGCCTTGCGCCAAGGGCCGCAGTTCGGCCAAGCCGATGTCGGCCACGGCTGCAAGGTGCAGGTCGAGTTCGTCTCGGCCAATCCGACCGGGCCGCTGCATGTCGGCCATGGCCGCGGTGCGGCCTATGGTTCGGCGCTTGCCAACGTGCTTCAGGCCACCGGGCATGTCGTCACCCGCGAGTTCTATGTCAATGATGCCGGCCGCCAGATGGACATCCTCGCCACCTCGGTTTGGCTGCGCTACCTCGAGTTGCGCAACGAAAAGGTGAACTTCCCGGCCGACGGTTACCGGGGCGACTACGTGCGCGACATTGCAGCCCTGTTGCTCGAACAGCAGGGCGCGCGCCTGTCGCGCGACACCGCCCTGCTACCGACCGTGCAGGACGGCGAGGATGCCGATGCTGCGCTCGACGCGCTGATCGCCTGCGCCAAGGCACTGCTTGGCGAGGAATGGTGGACGGTGCATCGTTTCGCGCTGGACGCGATGCTGGCCGACCAGCGCAACGATCTCGGCGAATTCCGCGTGCATTACGACGTCTGGTATTCAGAACAATCCCTGTATGCGAACGGCTCGGTCGATCGTGCGGTCGCCCGCCTGCAGGACGCCGGCCATCTCTACGAGCAGGACGGCGCGTTGTGGTTCCGCTCGACCGCTTTCGGCGACGAGAAGGACCGCGTGGTTCGCCGCGACAACGGCGCATACACCTACTTCGCCTCCGACATCGCCTACCACGCCGAGAAGTTCGCGCGCGGCTTCGATCGCGTCATCGACGTCTGGGGCGCGGACCACCACGGCTACATTCCGCGCGTGAAGGGTGCGCTCGCGGCCCTCGGCGTCGACGCGAACCGGCTCGAAGTCGCGCTGGTGCAGTTCGCCGTGCTCTACCGTGGCGGCGAGAAGACCGCGATGGGCAAGCGCTCGGGCGAATTCGTCACGCTGCGCGACCTGCGCCGCGAGGTCGGTGACGATGCGGCGCGGTTCTTCTACGTGCTGCGCAAGAGCGACCAGCACCTCGATTTCGACCTCGACCTCGCGAAATCGCAGTCGAACGAAAATCCGGTCTATTACATTCAGTATGCCCACGCGCGCGTCTGCAGCGTGCTGACGCAATGGGGGGGGCTGGTCGCGGAACTGGCCGATACCGATCTCGCGCCGTTATCCGGCGAACGCGAACTCGCGCTGTGCGCCCGCATTGCCGCCTACCCCGAGGCACTGGAAGCCGCAGCGCGCGATTATGCGCCCCACATCGTCGCGTTCTACCTCAAGGATCTCGCGGCCGATTTCCACAGCTTCTACAATGCCGAGCGAATCCTGGTGGACGATGCCGGCATTCGTGATGCGCGCCTGGCGCTGGTCGCTGCAGTTCGCCAGACGCTCGCCAACGGACTCGCGCTGCTCGGCGTATCCGCACCCGAAACCATGTGAGGCACAGCGATGAGCCGGGACTACAAGCCGAGGGCAAGAGGCAAGACGGGAACCAAGCGCAGCGCCTCGCGCGGGGGCACGCTGATCGGCCTGTTCATCGGCCTGGTGCTCGGCGTGATCTTCGCGCTTGGCGTTGCCTGGTATATCAATCGCACACCGATCCCGTTCATGTCGGGCAAGAACGGCAAGCCTGCCACCGAAACACCGGCCGAAGCGGAAAAATCCGCCAAGCACGCAAATACGCCCGCCACCGGTCAACCCGCCGCCCTGCCGGGCAAGCCCGGCGACAAGCCGCTGGAAAAACCGCGTTTCGATTTCTACAAGATCCTGCCGGAAGGCGAGAAAGCGCCCACCAAGCCGGAACCGGTGAAGCCCGCCGATGCAGCCGCCGACGTCCCGGAAAAGCTCTATCTGCAACTCGCCGCGTTCCAGAATCCTGCGGATGCTGACAACCTGAAAGCCAAAGTTGCGTTAATGGGGCTGGAGGCCAGCGTGCAGAAGGTCGACACCCCGGACAAGGGCACGCTCCATCGCGTGCGCGTCGGCCCCTACACCGCCACAGCCGAGATGGAGAGCGTCAAGGCTCAACTCGCGCAGAACGGAATTACCGCCACGCTGGTCAAAGTGAAGCCGAAACCCGCCAACGCGCCTGTTGCCGGAGCCGGCACCAAACCCTGAAGCCATTTGGCTGGAGAAGAACACATGCAAAAGCTCGGAACCCTCGCCGCCGCCGCACTGCTGGTCGGCGCCCTCGTTCAGTTGCCCGCCGCAGCAGCCGACGCACCGATCGCTGGCAAGGATTACACCGTCGTCAATCCTGCGCAGCCTACGGAGGCCAAGGGTAAGGTCGAGGTCATCGAGTTCTTCTCTTACGGCTGCCCGCATTGCCACGAGTTCGATCCGCTGCTCGAGAAATGGGCGAAGGGCGCTGCAAAGGACGTCGAGGTCAAACGTGTGCCCATCACCTTCGGCCGGGATGTCTGGGTGCCGCTTGCCAAGATGTACTACACGCTCGAAGCGCTCGGCGAACTCGAACGCATGCACGGCGCGGTGTTCGAGGCGCTGCATAACCAGCGCGTGCCGCTCAACGTCGAGAACGCGCAGTTCGAATGGATCGCGTCCAAGGGCATCGACGGCAAGAAATACCAGGATCTCTACAAGTCGTTCACGATCCAGAGCAAGGTCGCGCGTGCTCAGCAGATTGCGGCCGGCTACAAGATCACGGGCGTGCCGACGATGGCGGTGGGCGGCAGGTTCATGACATCCGGTTCATTGACCGGCAGCCATGAAGGCATGCTGCGCGTGGTCGACCAGCTCATCGTCACGGCCCGCGCCGACCTCGGCAAGAAGTGAGTTTCTGCCGGTGACGCGCGACGCGGACGACTTGCATCGCGTATTCATCACCGGCGCATCGAGCGGCATCGGCGAGGCGCTGGCGCGACATTACGCACAACGGGGTGCCGTACTCGGCCTCGTTGCACGACGCCGCGAACAGCTCGAGGCCCTGCAGCGGGAACTGCCCGGCACGCACCTGATCTACCCGGCCGACGTCACCGACGCAGAGGCGCTGGCCGCCGCGGCGCGCGATTTCATGGCCCAGGGCGGACCACCGGACATCGTGATCGCCAACGCCGGCGTATCCGCCGGCACGCTAACCGAGTACGGCGCCGACCTCGCAGCCTTTCGGCGAATCTTCGCGGTCAACGTCGCGGGCATATTCGCCACCTTTTCGCCGTTCGTCGCGCCGATGCGCGGCGCAGGGCGCGGGCGCCTCGTCGGCATCGCCTCGGTCGCCGGCATCCGCGGCCTGCCCGGCGCCGGTGCCTACAGCGCCTCCAAGGCTGCCGCCATCGCTTACCTCGAAAGCCTGCGCGTCGAACTGCACGGCAGCGGCGTGCGCGTCGTCACGATCTGCCCCGGCTACATCGCAACACCGATGACCGCGGTGAATACCTATCCCATGCCCTTCATGCTGCCGGCCGACGTCGCGGCGCGGCGCATGGCACGCGTGATCGACAGCGGACGCAGCTACGCTGTCGTACCATGGCAGATGGGCGTCGTCGCCAAACTGCTGCGCATGCTGCCCAACCCGGTGTTCGACTTCCTGTTCTCGCGCGCCGGCCGCAAGCCGCGCGGGCTCGACATCTGATCCGTCGATCGGAGGATTCCATGCCCTTTCCCGGTTTACGCAATCCGGCACTGCGATGCGTCGCGGCGGTGATCCTTGCGCTATGTGTTGCATCTCCGCTCCTGGCGGGCGAGCCGCACCGCCATGATTCGCATGCTGCAGCCCACGGACTCGTGTTGGACGACGGTCGGAAATGGCCAACCGACCCGCCCCTGCGCGATGCGATGACGGTGATTCGCAAGGACATTGACGCATCGCTCCACGACATCCACCGCAACCGCCTGAGCAACGCAAGGTATGCGGCCCTCGCCGCGACGGTCGAGGCCCGGGTCGCCGATATCGTCGCCAACTGCAAGCTTGCCCCGGAGGCGGACGCCCAACTCCATCTGGTCATCGCCGACCTGCTCGACGGCGCTGCCGGGATGGCCGGCAAACGCAAGGACGTACGCAGATCACAGGGCGCAGCCAAGGTGGTCTCCGCCCTGCAGAACTACGGCAATTTCTTCGACCATCCGGGCTGGCAACCGATCGCGCATTGATCCGCCCAGGAGTCCGACATGTCCCATCCCGAGTTTTTCGATCGTGTGCCAGGCATCAAGCTGATCGATCCCCTTGCCCGCTTTCTCGGCGCCAGCGGCGACGGCGTGCTCGAATACCGTTATGTCGACGCCGTCAAGCTTGCCGGCCATTCCTGTCCGACGGTGGCCAGCGCCTATTGGCTGACCTGCAAGGCCCTTGCCGCCCTCTATGGCACCGCGCTGCCGGAACGCGGCGCGATCCGCGTTTCATTCCAGCAGGACCGCGCAAACGGCGTGACCGGCGTCATCGCCAACGTCGTCTCGATGCTCACGGGTGCGGCGGGCGACGGCGGCTTCAAAGGCATAGGCGGGCGCTTCGACCGGCGTGACTTGCTGGAATTCAATGCGCAGATTCCGCTGCAGATGCGATTCACGCGCACCGACGACGGTACCAGCGCCGATGTGGCCGCCCATCTCTCGCACGTTCCGGCCGATCCGGAGCAGGCCGGCCTGCTGCAGCGCTGGGTCGCCGGCCAATCCACGGCGGAAGAAACCCGGCGCTTCGGCGTACTGTGGCAGGAGCGGGTGCGATGCATCCTGATCGATCACGCCGACAATCCCGCAGTATTCGAGATACGTCTGATCAAGCCGCACCCGGGCCACGAGGATGCCGCCGCCTTCTCGTCGCCCCCCTGCTACGCCGGCGAATTCCCCGGCTACTTCGGCGAAACACAGGACATTCACATCGTCGGTCCGGACACGTACCGCAAGCCGTAAAGGACGGCAGGCCTTACCCGCTCAATGGCGCCGCCTGCTGCGCAGCGCATCGTATCCTGCGCGGTAGAAATGGCGCTTGGCCGCCTCGGTGCTCGCGACATACGCCACGACGACGGCAAGCAGCGCAGCGACAAGCTGCCAGGACAGAGGCTGAAACGCAAACACCGCCGCGAGCGGTCCGATGAAGGGAATCGCGACGGCAAGCGCACCGACGACGATGGTCGCGCCGAGCAGCATTGGCCCCGGACGGCTGCGCCAGGCGGGGCCATGGGTGCGCAGCACGAGAACGACCGCGAGCTCCGTGAGCAGCGACACCACGAACCAGGCCGTCTGGAAGCTGGCCTCGTCGGCACCGAAGCCCTTCAGCAAGATGAGGAATGTCAGCAGATCGAAGCCGGTGCTGAGCAGGCCGAACACCACCATGAAACGCCGCACGCCCTCGACATGCCAGCGCTGTGCCGTAGCCACGTCGCCGGCATCGACGTTGTCGGTGGAGATCGCGATCGATGGCAGGTCCGAGAGAAAATTGTTGAGCAGGATCTGCTTTGCGGCCAGTGGCAGGAACGGCAGCAGGGGTGTCGCGATCGCCATGCTCACCATGTTGCCGAAATTTGCACTGGTGGTGATGCAGATGTATTTCATGGTGTTGGCGAAGGTACGCCGGCCATCCTGCACGCCAAGCCGCAATACGTCCAGCCGATTGGTCAGCAGCACCACGTCGGCGCTTTCCCGCGCCACGTCGACCGCTCCCTCGACCGAGATGCCGACGTCGGCCGCATGCAGCGCCGGCGCATCATTGATGCCGTCGCCCATGTAGCCGACCACGTGGCCCGCCCGCCGCAGCGCAGTCACGATGCGCTCCTTCTGCTGCGGGTCGACCTCCACGAACAGCGTGGTGTGCGCCGCGCGCTGCTGTAGCGCCTCGTCCCTGAGTTGCGCAATCTGCTCGCCGGTCAGCATCGCGCCCGGGTCGAGGCCGACTGCCTTCGCAACATGGACCGTGACATGTCGGCTGTCGCCGCTGATGATCTTGACCCGGATGCCGCGCTCTGCAAGCTCGCCGATGGATTGCGCAGCATCAGCACGCGGCGGGTGGAAGAACAGCAGGAACCCCTCCAGGCGCAGGCCGGCTTCGTCGGCATGCCCGTAGACCGCTTTCGCAGGCACGCGTCGCGTTGCGAGCGCAAGCACGCGATAGCCTTCGCTGCCCATGCGCCGGTGGTAATCATCCAGACGTGCGCGCTGCACCGCATCCAGCCCAATTTCGACACCGTCGTGCACCAGCGTCGAGCATATGCCGAGCACTTCCGCGCAAGCGCCCTTGGTGACGATGCAGTGCGACGAGGCATCCTCCGGCGGGGCAGCCACGATGGTCAGGCGCTTGCGCAGGAAGTCGTAAGGAATTTCGTCGACCTTGTGCCAGCTCCCGATGCTCAGACCCGCCGCCGTACCCGCCGCGACGACTGCTGCATCGAGCGCATTCTCGATGCCGGTCTCGAATGCCGAGTTGACATATGCATGGAGACGGACCGACGCCGATTCGTTTCCGTCGGCGTCCACCGCCGCCACCAGCGACACCTTGCCTTCCGTCAGCGTGCCGGTCTTGTCGGTACACAGCACATCCATGCTGCCGAGATTCTCGATCGCCTCGAGCCTGCGCACGATCACGCCACGCGCCGCCATCGCGCGCGCGCCGTGCGACAGCGTGACGCTGACGATCGCCGGCAGCAGCTCGGGTGACAGTCCGACCGCCAGCGCAACCGCATAAAGCATGGATTCGATCACCGGCCGGCCGAGCAGCTGATTCACGGTAAGCACGAACACCACCATGATCACCATGACACGCAACAGCAGGTAGCCGAACTGGCGAACGCCACGCGAGAAATCGCTTTCCGGCGCACTCGCCTCGAGACCGGCGGCGATCGCACCGAAGGTCGTGTCGCGGCCGGTGTTGACCACCAGCACCGTCGCCATCCCGCTACGGACCGAGGTGCCGAGATGGACGCAATTGGATTGCCCGGCCAGAACGGTTTCGGGCGGCAACATGCCGGGACGTTTTTCGACCGGGAAGGACTCGCCGGTGAGGCTGGCTTCGCTTACCAGGAAGTCGGTTGCCTGAAGTACCACCCCGTCAGCCGGCACGAGGTTGCCCGCCCTCAGCCGGATCACGTCGCCCGGCACGACATCCTCCACCGGAATGGTGCACACGACACCATCGCGCACGGCCTGCACCGTCAGCGCAAGGCGCCTGCGCAGCTTCTGCACCGCCGCCGACGCACGATACTCCTGCAGGAATCCGAGCAAGGCACTGCCCAGCACGATCGCCAGGATGATCGCGGCATCGACCCAGTCGCGCAGCACCAGCGACACCACGCCGCCCCACACGAGAATCAGCACCAGCGGGCTTGCGAACTGCCGCCACAACAGCCGCAGCCAGCCCGCCTCGCCATTGCCGTCCATCGCGCTGGACCCGCGCGCCGCCGCGCGCCGCGCCGCTTCTGCCGCCGACAATCCCTGCAGCCGGCTCTCCAGTTCCACGACCAAGTCGGCCGCGCTGCGGCTCCAGTACTCGCCCTTCGGGTTCATGGCATGGTTTCGATTTGCAATGTGCCGGCGCCATTTTCGCCCCGGCCGATCGGGCAGGGTACCTTCGCCGGACTCGATGAAGCATTCTTAATGAATCCGAAAAGTGGTGCTAAGGCGGGAGGGACAACAATGCGCATGCGTCAGGCAATCAGCCGCCGCAACTTTCACCACATAGCGAAGGAACAGTCAGATGATCAAGACCCGCACTCTCGGCCTCGCAGCGCTTGCCGCGCTGTTCGCTCTGAACATTGGCGCCGCCAGCGCCGCCGAGCCGGCTGCCCCCGCTGCCGATGCTGCCGCCACCGCGCCGGCCGCGAAGAAGTCGGTTGCCAAGAAGCACGTCGCCAAGAAGGCGAAGAAGTCCAAGAAGGCCGCTGCCGCCAGCTAATCGGCACGCCTCCCGACGCCGCCGGCTTGCTGCTGCAGGCCAGGCGGCGTATTTTTTGCTGCTTCCGCATTTCCCGCTTCGGCGCATCGTCGAGATTTCATGCACCATAGGCTCTTTCGGATCGTCCGCCCGACCGTCGCAGCCGTGGCCTGCTTCGTGCTCGCAACCGCGTCCGCCGTCGAGGAAAATGCCGAATTGAAATCCGTTCGCATCGCCAGGACTTACGGCGCACAAGCCATGGGTCCGAGCCGCCTGGTCGTCTGGCTGGGCGTGGAAGAACCCTACCTGCTTGACCTGCCGCCCGGCTGCACCGACCTGACGCGCGACCCGGCGAGCGGCCTGACCAGCCACCGCAGGCAACTGCAGGCCGGCACGGACGCCGTGCTGACCGCCGCCACGCGCTGCCCCATCGTCGCCGTGCGACGGGCAGACCGACGCGAACTCGAAGCAACCGGCATACGGCGTGCGGGCGCACAACCGCTGCGCGTCATTCCCGCGAACCCGACTTCGAAGGCCCGATGAGAATACTCGTCGTCGAGGACGATCCGGAGCAGGCGCAGTTCGTTGCCCGCGCCCTGCGCGAAGCCGGCCATACGGTGGAAACCGCGGACAACGGCCGCGACGGCCTGTTCCTGGCCACCACCGAGCAGTTCGATGCCATCGTGCTGGATCGCATGCTGCCGCGCGTGGATGGCATCACCGTGCTGCGCACCCTGCGCGCATCGAAGCTGCACACGCCGGTGATCCTGCTCAGCGCGCTGGGCGAAGTGGATGACCGCGTCGAGGGCCTCACCGCCGGCGGCGACGACTATCTCGCAAAACCGTTTGCCAGCGCCGAACTCGTGGCGCGGCTCGAAGCGCTCTGGCGGCGCAGCAGCGCGCGCGGCGATGTCGCGGAAGCGCAGGGTCGGCTGGTACTCGGCGACCTCGAGATGAACCTGCTCAGGCATGAAGTGCGGCGCGGTGGCCAGCGCCTCGACCTGAAGCCGAAGGAATTCAAGCTGCTCGAATACCTGCTCCGCCACGCGGAACAGGTGGTGACGCGCTCGATGCTGCTCGAGGCGGTGTGGGACTACCACTTCGACCCGGGCACCAACGTCATCGACGTGCACATCTCCAACCTTCGCGCCAAGGTGGATCGAGGCGGCCTCCCGCCGCTGATCCACACCGTGCGCGGCGCCGGCTACCGACTGGGCCTCTCGGCCTGAGGACACGATGGCACGCTTGCGCCTGTTGCCGGCAAGCCCGTTCATCCGCTTTGCGGTCGCCATGCCGCTGGTCATCGCCTGCATCGTGGCGGGCGTTTTTTACCCGCTCTATCGCGAAGCCGAGAAGCACATCCGCGACGAGGTGCATGCCGCGATCGAGCAGGAAATCTTCGCGCTCGACGACCACTTCCATGATCTCGGCATCGAAGCGCTGAGCAAGGAGATTGGCGACCGCGTCGCCTCGCCGATCGACCCGGACGCCGTGTACCTGCTGATGGACCGCAACGGACAGGTAGTCGCCGGCAACCTGCGCACCTGGCCGGACGGCGTGCCCACGCAGGACGATACCTGGTTCCGCGTGCAGGGCGAGGATCAGCGCTACATCGAAGGCAAGGTCTTCGTGCTCTACGGCGAGCAGCGCCTGTTGGTCGGCCGCCGCTCGCCGCTCGCCGCATTCCGCCAGAGCATGACGCGGCGCCTCGCCTGGTCGGCCGCGCTGATCGTGCTTGCGGCGGCATTGCTGGTGAGCGCCTTCTCGCAGCGCATCCGCCGTCGCCTGCAAAGCCTTGCCGAGCACGCGCGCGCCATCCAGGAAGGGCACCTGTCGCGGCGGCTGCCGATCGGACAGGACAACGACGAACTCGACGAACTGGCGGCGAACTTCAATCGCGCCTTCGACGAGATCGAGCGGCTGGTCGAAGGCACGCGACACATATCCAGCGCGCTCGCCCACGACATGCGCCGGCCGCTGATCGCCCTGCGCAACTCGCTCGAAGCCGCGCTCGAGGAAACCGGCGACGGCGCACCGGTCAGCGGCACGCTGCTCAGGCTGGTCGACCAGACCGAGACACTGTTGCACACCTTCGCCGCCCTGCTGCGCCTGGCCCGCCTCGAATCCGGCGGACTGGCGCCGGCTGACGCACCGTGCCGACTCGACGACATCGCGCGCGACGTGGCGGAACTCTATGCGGCCGTGGCCGATCAGCAGCAGCGCAGCCTCGTCACCCGCCTCGAATCCTGCTCGATACGCGGCGACCGCGAACTGCTGTTTCAGCTCGTGCTGAACCTGATCGAGAACGCGTTGCATCACGGTGCCGGCACGATCTCGATCACCGTTGCGCCCGATGGCCAGAATGCCCGCATCCGCGTCAGCGACGAAGGCGCCGGCGTACCCGGCACCGCGCTCGACAAGTTGTTCGACCGCTTCTACCAGGTCGACGCATCGCGCACCGAGGGCACCGGCAGCGGCATCGGACTGGCGCTGGTGCGCGGCATCGCCCAAGCCCACGGCGGCTCGGCCCGCGCGATCAACCTCGATTCGGGTTTCGCGGTCGAGGTCCGGATACCGCTGGCCGCGACCTAGCCAGGCCGAACGGCACCGGGCCCGCCGCGCGGCCTTCGCCCGCTTCAGTGCAGCTTGACGTGCGGCTCGGTGGCGCGGCGCAGCAGGTTGGAGACGAGGTCGAGCGTCATCTTGATCCAGCCGTGCAGCGCAAGCTGGTGCATCTGGTAAAGCGAGCGGTACATCAGGCCGGCGACGAGGCCGTCGATGAACATGCTGCCGCCCATCAGGCCGCCCATCAGGTTGCCGACCGCACTTTGGGTGCCGAGCGACACCAGCGAGCCGAAGTCGCGATAGACGAAAGGTCCGGTCGTGCCTCCGTCGCGTTGCGCGAGGAACAGCTTGTAAAGGTAAGTCGCCTGCTGGTGCGCCGCTTGCGCGCGCGGCGGAATGCCGATGTCGTGGTCGGGCCAGACACAGTAGGCGCAGTCGCCAAAGGCATAGATGGCGTCGTCGCGCGTGCTCTTGAGATGGTCGTCGACCACCAGCTGGTTGATGCGGTTGGCTTCGAGTCCGTCCAGGTTGCCGAGCAGCTCCGGCGCCTTGATGCCGGCCGCCCACACGATGAGGTCGGCGCGCAGGTCCTTGCCGCTGGCCGTCGACACGCCGTCGCCGCGCACCTGCGTGACGCGCTCGCCGGTCAGCGTTTCGATGTCCATCCCGTGCAGCAGCTTGCTCACCGACCCGGAGATGCGCTCCGACAGCCCGGGCAGAATGCGCTCGGCGCCCTCGATCACCGTCAGCCGCACGTCGCGATGCGGGTCCATGTCGTGGATGCCGTAAGCGGCCAGCACCTTGCTGGTATTGCGCAGCTCGGCGGCGAGCTCGACGCCGGTCGCGCCGGCGCCGATGATGGCGATCGACACCTGGTGCGCCTCGCCGCGCTCGGCGCGCGCGTCGGCGCGCATGCAGGCGGCGATCAGTTTCTGGCGGAAGCGGTCGGCCTCGACCGGCGAATCGAGCGCGATCGCATGCTCGACCGCGCCCGGAATGTTGAAGGTGTTGATGGTGCTGCCCAGCGCCAGCACCAGCGTGGTGTAGCGCAGCACGCGGCGCGGCAGCATCGGCACGCCGTCGGCGTCGGGCACCGCGGCGACGGTGATGCTGCGGTCGGCACGGTCGAGCCCGATCATGCGGCCCAACTGGAATTCGAAACCGTGCCAGCGCGCCTGTGCCGCGTATTCGAGCCTGTGCAGGCCGATGTCGAGGCTGCCCGCGGCGACCTCGTGCAGGTGCGGCTTCCAGATGTGGATCGGCGACTGGTCGACCAGCACCACGCGCGCGAGTCCACGCCGGCCGAGCCTGTCGCCGAGCCGCGTGGCCAGTTCGAGTCCGCCGGCACCGCCGCCGACAATGATGTAGGTCGGCTTGTTGTCTTGATTCATCGGGCATTCCTGGTTTGCGCAACGCCGGGACTCTAGCAAGCCGCGTGCGCGCGGGCATTCTGCACTGCGGTCGATACGCGACGACGCAGGTGCACGAATGACCACCTCGCAAGGCGCATGCCTTGGCCATCTCCGGGCAGGCAGGTTCATGGTCGGCATTCCATGCGGGTCACAGGCATGCCAAGGCTGCAGCCCAATATCCATGCGGGCTCCAGCGGCACCTGTCGCGCTGCCAGACGAACCGCCGCATATCCGCGCGGCCGTGCGACGGCGCCGTACAGCGTCGCGAAACGTGACGACGGTTTATCAAATCGATACAAGGCGGTACAACCAAAGCGGGCGATTCCGGTGCAGCATGCCGGGGCGCATGCCTTGCATCGCAACACCGCGACACAAACCAACGAACGATCAGGGAGAAAGTTCATGAAAGCATTCCGACTCGCACTTGCCGCCTTCGGCCTGGCCCTTGCCACCCAGGCCGGCGCCCAATCCGCCACGCCGGCCGCCGCAGAACCGGCGAAGGAAGCTGCGCCGGCCGCGGCTTCGGGCGACGCGATGAGCGGCACGGCCGCGTGGTACGGCCACAAGTTCGCCGGCCGCAAGACGGCATCCGGCAAGCGCTTCAACCCGAACGCGATGACGGCGGCCCACCCGACGCTCGCCTTCGGCACGCGCGTCAAGGTGACCAACACCAAGAACAAGCGCAGCGCCGTCGTCACCATCACCGACCGCGGCCCGACCACGCCCGGCCGCATCATCGACGTGAGCCAGGCCGCGGCGAAGAAGCTCGGCTTCATCCGCAGCGGCCTCACCGACGTGTCGCTGGAAGTCGTCGGCAAGAAGTAAGCTCGCCCGCCGTCGCGGCCGATCGAACTGCGCGCCGCGACGCGCCCGGCTGCAGCGCCTCGCCGCGCGGCACGCCGCTACAATGCGTGGCCATCCGTTTTCCCGGCCCGCCATGTCCCGCACTCCGTCGAACGCCGATCCTGCCGCCGGCATCCAGCAATGCCTGGCGCTGCTGCAGGCAGGGCGTGCCGACGCGATGGAAGCGCTCGCGCAGCAACTGTGCGCGCAACATCCTGGCAGCGGCAGCGCCTGGCAGATACTCGGCATCGCACGCCTGACGCGCGGCAATGCCGCGGGCGCGGTCGAGGCGCTCACGCGCGCGGCCGATCTCTCGCCCGATGACGCCGGCGTATGGGACAACCTTGGCGCCGCACTGAACGCGGCGCGCGAGTTCCCGCGCGCCGCCGATTGCTATGCACGCAGCCTGGCGCTGCGCCCGGGCGATGCGCGCGTACTCTCCAACGCCGCCGCCAATGCCGGCGACGCCGGCCACCACGGGCAGGCGGAATCCCTCGCGAACGAGGCGCTGCGCGCCGACCCGACGCTGGCCCATGCGCAGCTTTCGCGTGGCAACGCGCTGATCGGCCTCGGGCGCAACGCGGAGGCGATCGACGCATTGCATGCGGCGTTGCAGCTCGCGCCGACGCTGCCGCAGGCGCACCTGAGCCTCGGCAAGGCGCTGCAGCTCGCCGGCAACGCACTCGCGGCGATCAACGCCACACGGCGCGCGCTCGAGCTGGCGCCGAACTACGCCGACGCGCGCCAGAACCTCGGCCGCCTGCATCACGACCTCGGGCAGATGGCACCGGCCGCCGCACACTATCGCGCCGCGCTGCAGCTCGAGCCGCAGCGGCTCGACGCCTGGAGCGGCTGGCTCTACTGCCTGGCTCATGACGGAGGCGTGGATGCGGCGCAACTGTTCGCGGCGCACCGCCAGTTTGGCGAATTCGTCGAACGGCCCTGGCGCGCGCGCTGGGGCGGCTGGCCGAACACGCGCGACATCCAACGGCGGTTGCGCGTCGGTTTCGTTTCGGGCGATCTGCGCGAGCACGCGGTGGCGCACTTCGTCGAGCCGATCTGGCGCCATCTCGATCGCGACGCCGTCGAGATCGTCGCCTTCTCCAACGCGGCGCACGAGGACGCGCAATCGGCGGTGCTGAAGCAGCTTGCCGACCAGTGGCATGCCGTCGCCGCGTTGAGCGACGATGCGCTCGACGCGCTGATCCGCGAACTGCGCATCGACATCCTGTTCGACCTATCCGGCCACACCGGCGGCCACCGCCTCGGCGTGTTCGCCCGCAAACCGGCGCCGCTGCAGGTGGCGTGGATCGGCTACCCCAATACCACCGGCATGAGCGCGATCGACTACCGGCTGGTAGGCCGCCGCGCCGCGCCGCCCGGCGAACTCGATGCAGTGTTCAGCGAGAAGTTGGTGAGCCTGCCGCTCGGCACGGTGTTCGCGCCGCCGGCGGATTCGCCCCCGGTCAACACGCTGCCGGCGCTATCGCGCGGTTACTTCACCCTCGGCACCTTCAATCGGCCGATCAAGCTGACCGATGCCGTGATCGCGCTGTGGTGCCGGGTGCTGCATGCGCTGCCCGGCTCGCGCATGCTGATCGGGGCGGTGCCCGACGCGCATGTGCGCGCCGACCTCGTGCGCCGCTTCGCCGCGCAAGGCATCGACGCCGCGCGGCTCGACCTGCGCCCGCGCGTCGGCATGCGCGCCTATCTCGAACTGCACCACGAGATCGACTTCGTGCTCGACACCTTTCCCTTCACCGGCGGCACCACGACCAATCATGCGTTATGGATGGGCGTGCCGACGCTCACGCTGACCGGCGACACGCTGCCGCACCGCCAGGGCGCGGCGATCATGGCGCGCGCCGGCCTGCCCGCGTGGATCACTGCAACGCCGGACGAGTTCGTCGCCCGCGCGCAGGCGATCGCCGCCGATCCCGCGGCGCTCGACCGTGTGCGCCGCCAGTTGCGCGAAACGCTGGCCGCGGAAGGCGAGGCCGAGGCCGCGCGCGCCGCTGCGCTCGTGGCCCGCGCGCTGCGCATGATGTGGGCACGCTGGTGCGCCGGGGAACCCGCCACAGCCTTCGACGTGGGCGACTGAAGGGCGCCGGCCCGGCGCAAGCGCCCGCGCTCGGCATCGCCGCAAGCCGCATGGATGGTTCATCTGCAGGCAATGCCCGCCGGAGCGCCCGATCCATGCGCCACGCCGGGCTACCTGCCACGGAACGTCCGGGGGAAGCGCCCTCCGGCTTGATACCATTGCTGACCATGCTGCGCACGCAACGAACACCATGACTCCGCCCGACACCCCGGCTTCGGCCTCCACGCCGGCCGACACCGCCCAGGTGACGCTGGCGCGCCTCGCGCAGGCCGACTTCTGCTTCCTGCCGGCCACGGCAACGCGCGCCTGGCTGACCATGATCGCCCCCGCCTGGGCAGCGGACTGGGGGCCGTTCGCCGCAAGCTGGAACGCGCTGGAACTCGACACCTGGATGGCCGACGGCGGACGTTACCGGCGTCGGCGCTATGCCACGCTCTCCGCCACGCCGGGAAGCGACGCACTTTCGCGCGAACCGCATCAGCCGCATTACCAGAGCCTTGACTACAACCCTCTCAACGGCGGCGTGGCACGCCACTTCGCGCCGATCGACGAGGCCGTGCTGCGCGGCGCAACGATGCAGGCGGCGCTCGCCCTCGGCCTGCGTTGCTATGCGCATCTGCAACCGGCGCAGGCGGCGCATGTCGAGGTGCACCAATTCCGCATCGAGGCCAATCCCGACAGCGCCGGGCTGCCCACGCCGGAGGGCGCGCATCGCGACGGCGTCGACTTCGTGCTGGTGATGATGGTGGCGCGCCACAACATCGCCAGCGGCACCACCGAGATCTTCGATCTCGACGGCCGCCCGCGCGACCGCTTCACGCTGACCGCGCCGTGCGACGCGGCGCTGGTGCACGACCGGCGCGCATTGCACGGCGTGACGCCGATCACCCCGCTCGACCCGGGCCAGCCCGCCTGGCGCGACGTGCTGGTGGCGACTTACCGCAGGCCCGCCGCCTAGGATCGCTGGCCTTCAGGTACCAACAATCCCGCCGTCCTTGCGGCGGATGGCGATCGTCGCCGAACGCGGCCGTCCGCCGGATGGCCCGTCCGGCCAGGCGCTGATCGCCGTCGGCCTGGCGGGATCGTTGCGACCCGGATGCGCCAGCGGCGCCTCGCCCGGGTGCTGGATGTTGACGAACATCGTGCGCAAGTCCGGCGTCAGCATGATGCCGGTGATCTCGCAACCGATCGGCCCGGTCAGGAAGCGCCGCACTTCGCCGGTGCTCGGGTCGGCGGCGACCATCTGGTTGTTGCCGATGTTCGCCCAGTCTTTCGAGGCCATGTTCTGCGCCGACGAATCGGTCTGGATCCACAGCACGCCGCGCTGATCGACATGGCAGCCGTCGGGCTGCGCAAACGCCACCCGGCCTTTGACGTTGCCGCGCTTGACCTCCTCGGCATGGTCGGGGTCGCCCGCCTGCAGGAACACGTCCCATTTGAACGTGGTGCTGGCCGGATCGCCGTCGGTTTCGAGCCAGCGCACGACATGGCCCATCAGGTTGGGCGCACGCGGGTTCGCGGCATCGGCACCGAGCGGATCCTTCCGGTGCAGCGGCTTGCCCTTGCCGCGCGCGGTGTTGTTGCTCAGGGTGACAAACACTTCCTTGCTGCGCGGATGTACCGCGATCCACTCGGGCCGATCCATGTAGGTCGCGCCGGCAACGTCTCCGGCGGTGCGCGCATCGATCACCACCTCGGCCTGGGTGGGAAAGCCGTTGGCGGCGGTCAGGTTGTTCTTGCCGGCCGTGAGTTCGATCCATTCGCCGGTGCCGTCGGCGTTGAAACGGGCGGCGTAGAGCGTGCCCTCGTCGAGGATGCGGCGGTTCGCGGCGTAGCCGCCTTTCGGATCGAAGGGTTTGGCGCTGACGAACTTGTAGAGGTGCTCGAACTTGGAGCGGTAGTCGTCGTCGCCCATGTAGTAGACCACGCGACCGTCGGGCGCGACCGAAAGCGCGGCGCCCTCGTGGGCCATGCGTCCCATCGCGGTGTGCTTGACCGGCGTGCTTGCCGGATCGTAGGGATCGAACTCGACCACCCAGCCGAAGCGGTTGCATTCGTTCGGATGCTTCACGGCGTCGAAGCGCTCGTCGAACTCGTGCCAGCGGAAACCCCAGCCATCCTTCGTGGTCGGGATGCCATAGCGGTCCTGCATGCGCGGAATCGAACCGGAGTCGTTCGCGAAGTAGGCGGTGAAGTTCTCCTCGCACGAGAGATAGGTACCCCACGGCGTATAGCCGGCGGCGCAGTTCTGGAAGGTGCCGCGCACGCGCAGTCCGTCCGGATCCTCTGCGGTGCGCATCCAGGGGTGTCCCGCTGCGGGACCGGCGATCTCGAACACGGTGTCGGCGGTAATGCGCCGGCCGTAGCGAGAGTCTGCAACCGTATGCCAGGTGCCGGAGTCGAATTTCACTTCGTAGACGCCGAGGCCGTGGGCATTCTTCGATTTCTGCACCTTCTCGGCCGTCCACGTCTTCATGCCGTCGGTGCTGAGGAGGTTGTCGTCGGTGTACTCGTAGTTGATGGCGATGAGTCCGTGCGCGGACGACGTGCTGCCGCGCGGCAGCGGAAAATAGTTCATGCCGTCGTGGAACATTCCCGACTGCATGGCCTGCTCGGCTGCGGTCTGGCTGGCGTCGGTCATGAACGCCGGCGCACCGGGCATGATCGGGTCGCCCCAGCGATTGACGACCTGCCAGGTGTATTCGGGTGGCACCACCACCGCATCGGCACGTGACGTCGGAATCGAGCTAAAGCCGATCAGGGGCCCGGCCGGCGCACTGCCGCGCAGCCCGCTGCAGCCACTGAGGAAGCTCATCGCCGCAAGGCCGAGCGAACCCTTGAGCATGTCGCGCCGGGATACCCGCACGGCAATGATGTCGTCGAGCGAATTGCTGCAGATCCGCCAGTCGCGATCTTCCTTCCTGTTCATCGTGGCCTCCTCCTGCCGTTCATGGTCGATATCGTTCGTATCGGGCCGGCACGCAGCAACGGCGGCGCCTGCCCCACTGAAGATATAGGCAGCGCAGGCAAGCCTGCCAAGAACAATGCAGGGCGGCATGCGTCGAACTGATGGTTGCATGCGGCAGCAACGCGGCCGGCTTGGGATTCGCCGCATTGCACGAGCCACCGCGAGACGGCGATGCAGGCTGCGCTCAATCCGGATGCTGGTAGCGATGTTCCTGCGTCCGTCCGCCGTAGCCGTAGGCGGCTGCGCGCACGTCATGCACATGGATGTAGCTCTCTTCGTGCACGTCGCCGAGCAGCGCGGCGAAGGCTGCGTAGGCTTCGCGGATGTAGCGCGCCTTCTCGGCCTTGGTGTTCGTTTCGTCGGTGATCCTGATGTCGAACCAGAAACTGCGCTTGCCCTGTGCGGCGAGCGGACGGCCGCCGACGATCCAGTCTTCGGGGTGAACGTAGTCGATCGCGATCGAGGTTACCTCGGGCGATTTGCCGAGGATGCGCGAGGTGAGGCCGAGCAGCATGCCGGCGATGCGCTGCGACAGTTCCGGCGACCGCGTTCCGCTGACCTTGACGTTGAGGATGGGCATGATGTCTCTCCTGTGATTAGCAATACAACTATATGGCAAACAAAAAGGGGCTCAATCGAGCGAGGCGCGCACACCCCGGATGCGCGACACCGCATCGGCAAAGACCGCGTCGCCGAGCAGGCGCTTGAGGCGGCGCGTCACGCCACCGCTCGCCTCGTTCAGCTTCGCGCGCAACTTCACTGCATCAGCCGTCGGATACAGCGTCTGTTCGCGGCCGTCGGCCTCGGAGCCGCGCCGCTCCACCAGCCCTTTCGCAACCAGCCCGTCGAGCGTGCGCGTGGCGGTGGGCCGCGAAATGACCATCGAAGCTGCCAGCTCGCGCTGCAGCAGGCCCGGTTGATCGAGGATCGTGCGCAGCATGAAGGCCTGCGGCGGCGTCAGCTCGAACGGCGCGAAGGCGCGCGTCCATTCCCGCTCGAGCTGGCGCGCGAGGGCGGTGGTGTTGAAGTAGAGGCACTGGTCGAACATGGCGACACCCTACCAGCCCTTCGTTAGCAATGCAACCATTAACCGTATCCGGGCAGGCCGTGGAGACCCGCCGCGCCGGACCGCGAGACTGCCGGAACCACACGTCCGGCCTTGAAGACCGACGCCCCCCGGCTTATGGTGAAAGCAGTCGCCCCGGCACCGGCGAACCCGATCGAAAACTCCGGAGATCATCATGAACCTTCGTGTGACGACTGCCATCCGCGGATCGGCGGCACGCAATTGGCGCCCGAGGTGGAACGGGCTCGCGCTCTGCGCAATGCTCGTCTTCCTGTGTGCCGCGCCGCCGGCATTCGCCAAGCGCGCGGCGCCCGCGCCGGTCACGGCGGTGTCCATCGGGCCGGTCGAGTATTCCGCCCCGGCATCGGCGATGGGTGTCGTCGTCGCGACCGACAAGGCCACGCGCCGCGAGCTGTGGCGCCAGCGCATTTACGACGTGCTGCGCGACCCGGGGCTCGAATCCGATGTGCAGGACGTATTCATCAAGACACTGGAAGTGCTCAACGGCCGCCTGCTGATCCGCAACGAACGCGGCGAAGTCTTCCTGCTCGACCCGGCCACGCGCGCCGTGACCAGGAAGCCGTAGGACACGACCTCGATCACCCGAACGGCTGCGGCATTCAGCCGCGCCAGTGCTCGTCGTTCTCGCGCCGCCGCCGATGCTCGGTCGAAGGCACGCGTGGCGCCTTCCGCTTGCCATCCGGATCGCGCTTGCGCCGGCGCCAGTCGCCGCAATCGCCACCGCAATCGACGCAGTGCCCCACGTCCCCAAAATCGCAGCCCGGATCGCAATCCCCCGCCTGCCCCCGCGGCCGATAGCGCGGCACGCGCATCAAACGCGCCGCCGCACCACACCGCGCCAGCCGCGCATCCAGCACCCCCAGCCCGCGCCACACCCCGAACCGCCGCACCGCGCGATACCCCAGCGCCGAACAACTCGCGCAACCGGTGCAGACGCGGTAGGCGCAATGAAAACCTTTCCGAGGGGAGATGACGCGTTGGTAGAACTGAATGAAATCGAGGAGCAGTCTGGTCAGCTTTGATCTAGAGAGAACCCGCACACGAATCCAATCCGTTTCGCGTAAGGACAAGTTGCACGCAAAGAATCGTGGCGTGCAGACCCTTCGATAAGGTCGCCCAGTTCATGCAGTTTCTTGGCATTTCCTCGATTTCAATTTTTCTGTAGCCTCAACGTTTGAGCTGAGTACCTGACGCCGGCAGTGCACTCCAACGGTTAGGCGTCACCTGTGATGAGAGCGGCGCAAAGCGATGCAAGTAGTGATTGGTGAGCAAGCACAGTCAGCCTCAGGTCTCTGCCACCAGAAGTCGGAGGCAAACAACTGTGGCCAAGACCGACGCGATTGCGTACAGGACGAGGAAGGCTAGCGGTAGCACTTGTCCGTTGTTCAGGGAGGCGCTGAGGCGACTAATGACACGGCCTTCTGCAGTTGGTTGCGCCGGCTCCAACAGGCGGATTAGCCAGAAGAGGCCGTTCAGCCAAACAAATATCAGCGCTGTCACGGCGACTAGCTGTTGACGGTACGGGATCGACGAATCAGGGGTACCAAAGAGAACGAGCGCGCAGGCCACCCAAGCGGCGATTGCGCCTACCAGGAAGTATCGGTTGTGGGCTACGGCCCAAGCGAGCAGTGTGCGCTGCATGTGACGCCTAAAGTAGAAGTCACCGGCGCTGCGCGGCTTTATCGCGCAGCGTCCGTGTGGACTGCCGGGTTGGGCATTCAGAGTGGAAAGGCTGATTGTTCATTGAACGGAAACTTTGCCTTCACCAACTCCACGATCGCAGCACCGATCTTTTTCCCTAGCTGCTGCGTGAGAGAGTGAACAGTAATTTCGAAGGAGTCATCTAGGACGCGCCACTTCTCCATCCAAGCTGCTGGGAGTGGCACGCCAGGTGGCTGAATTGCAGGCGTCAGCCTGTGCACCATCCAGCCCACTTCGCAATAGCGATTCAGGAACATTGCGAACTGCATTTCGTCGAACCGAGGCAAAACCGGGAGTGGTTCTTGCCCCTTCATCCATCCTTGTGCACCAGCGAGTGACAAACGCGCGCCGTGAACCTCAAAATCAAAAAGGGCATCCCACTGGGCAAGTTCGTCTCGGGTCTCTTGTGTGAGGCCGCTATCACTCCCTGTCATTTTCCGGCGGACTTCAAACTCGGTGTCCTTGCGTAGTCTTTTTACGGCAGCGATATCAAGGGGTTTGCCGGGGGTTACACCCTCGATGCTGTAGAAGTCCGTGACCTTTTGGAGTGCAGCCGAGGTCAGGACGAGATTGTCAAATGTGTTCCGAAGCAGCGTATAGGCGTGATAGGGGTAGCCACAAATTGCGACTCGCTCCGCGCCGCATAACGACTGGAAACCATGAGCAAGACGCGGGACAAATATTCCGTAGAACTCAGAAAGGGATTCCGTGATTTTCGGTCGACAAACCGTGTTGATTAGCTCAACCGTTTCAAGAAAGAAGCATTTGAAAGCATCGGACAACGCGAGGTAGCCCTTGTACTGGAGGATTGCTTGCTGGTGTTTTTGCTCCTCGTCGAAAAGGAAATGCGCTCGACCATAGGGTACGCCATCACTTTCAGAAATGGCATCAAGCCGTTTTACGAATTCTTCAGGAGATAGCGCCATTGCTTATGATGCCCAACGTGAAATGTGGAACCTAGAACTGTCGGAAAACTTTCCAACAATGGGATAGATAACGCGACGGACAGGGGTGCGATCTCTCATTGCATCATGCGCCTGGCCGAATTCAGGGGAACCTGAAAGGCAAGTACGCATGATGCCAAAGGCTTCGCAGCATGCGCAATCGATATCGGCATCCACCATCGGCCGGGCGTGTAGCGGCTTTCATTTGCCGAATGCGTACAACAGGCTAGCGAGAGTTCGCGCAAGTCGGCTTCCCTTCGTTTGCTCCCCACGCCGCCCGAGTCATGCATCGCCAGAACGCGCATGGAATGGCGCTCGCAGGCCGGCATGCCCTGCGAGGGCCATCCGATGCGCCTGTCAAACCTGCCAGCCTGCAGAGCGCCTATCCATGCGGGGTTCAGGGCAGCGAATCAGCGTCTATCAGTGAACCTTGCAGAAGGCGCGACGCGCACCGACCCATCCCGTGTGAGCCGCCGAGCAGCGCAGATCGGTCGGGGGAAGTCGGCGAGCACTGTCTGAGCCTCGCGCAGCGAGGCGAGTTGCGCAGCCGCCCGACGGATCGAGCAGCGCAGGGGACCTTGCGCGAAGCGCAAGGCGGCGAACCCGGGTCGCCTTCTTTGGTTACTTTCTTGGCGAGCAAGAAAGTGACTCGCCTGCCGGGCGAGACCGGCGCTGCGGTTCGTGCTTCGAAGTGCGTCGATGTGCTTCGACTCCTCTACGCTACGCTCAGCACGAACGGTTCGAGGTGCGTCGATGTGCTTCGACTCCGCTGCGCTGCGCTCAGCACGAACGGATATCTGTGGGAAATCAGGTCACGTCGATAGCCGCCACCACATCGACCGACAACGACCACGGCCATAACCCGCATGGCATGGCCCTCCCAAGCCATGCATCGCCACGATACCCGCCCCGAGCGCCCCGCAGCCGCATGCTGCCCAAACACGCCGATCCGTGCGCCCCCCCCAGCCAGGCAAATAAAACGGGCGCCCGCAGGCGCCCGTTCCATCGCTGAAAAGAAAGAAGAAACCGCTCAGTCCTTCTTCGCATCCAGCCGCAGCTTGGCGTAGGAACCCGGCGCGTCCTCGAGCACGCCGAGCTTGCCCTTGACGGGGTCGCGCGCGGCGACGGTCTCGGGATCGTGCTTCGTCACCCAGGCCTGCCAGTCGGTCCACCACGAGCCGGGCTGCTGCTCGGTATTGGCCATCCACGCCTCGGCGGTGTCGGGCAGCGACTTGGACTTGCTGGTCCAGTAACCGTACTTGTTGGCGACCGGCGGGTTGACGATGCCGGCGATGTGGCCCGAACCGCCGAGCACGAAGCGCACGTCGCCACCCATGCGGCAGGCGCCCATGTAGGTGCTCTTCCACGGCGCGATGTGGTCTTCGATGGTGGAGATGAAGTAGCACGGCACCTTGATCTTGCCGAGGTCGATCGGCGTGCCCATGAGCTCGATGCCGCCCGGCTCCTTGAGCAGGTTCTTCATGTACATGTTGCGCAGGTAGAAGCTGTGCATCTTCGCAGGCATGCGCGTGGAATCGGAGTTCCAGAACAGCAGGTCGAAGGGGAACGGGTCCTTGCCCATCAGGTAGTTGTTCACCACGAAGGACCAGATCAGGTCGTTGGCGCGCAGCATGTTGAAGGTGCCGGCCATCTCGGAGCCTTCGAGGTAGCCGCGCTCGTTCATCTTCTTTTCGAGGCCCATCACGGCCTTGTCGTCGATGAACACGCCGAGTTCGCCCGGCTGCGAGAAGTCGAGCATGGTGGTGAAGAAGGTGGCCGAGGCGATGCGCTTGTCCTTCTTGGCGGCCATGTAGGCGAGCGTGGTGGCGAGCAGCGTGCCGCCGAGGCAGTAGCCGGCGGCGTTGACTTCGCTGGCACCGGTCTGCTTCAGGATGGCGTCGACCGCCGCCAGCGTGCCTTTTTCAAGGTAGGCGTCGAAGCCGGCTTCGGCGAGCTTCTCGTCCGGGTTCACCCACGAGATGACGAACACCGAGTGGCCCTGGTCGACGCACCACTTGATGTAGCTGTTCTTCTCGCGCAGGTCGAGGATGTAGTACTTGTTGATCCACGGCGGCACGATGAGCATCGGACGCTTGAGCACGTCCTTGGTGCTCGGGGTGTATTGCAGGAGCTGCATCAGCTCGTTCTGGAACACCACCTTGCCCGGCGTGGTGGCGACGTTCTTGCCCATCTCGAAGGCCGTGGTGTCGGTCATCTTGATGCGCAGCTTGCCGTCGCCTTCCTCGATGTCGCGCAGCAGGTTGTTGAAGCCCTTGATCAGGTTCTGGCCGTTGCTCTTGACGGTTTCGCGGAACACTTCCGGATTGGTGAGCGCGAAGTTCGACGGCGAGAGCGCGTCGATGTACTGGCGGGTGAAGAAGTTGACCTTCTTCTGCGCGTTTTCCTCGAGGCCGCGCACGTTGCTCACCGTATCGTGGATGTGGCGCGCGGTGATCAGGTAGCTCTGCTTGATGAAGTCGAACAGGAAGTGCTCTTCCCATTCCTGGTCCTTGAAGCGGTTGTCGCCCTTGGCCGGGCTGGCGACCGGCGCGGCGCCCACGCCCATGAAGCGCAGCATCGAGTGCTGCCAGAGCGAGAAGTAGTCCCACACCAGGTTCATCTGCGCCTGCGCCAGCGAATACGGATTCGCGAGCAGCTTGGCCATCATTTCCATGAAGGCCTGCGCGATGCCGAGTTCGTCGGCCGGCGCGGCGATGCCCTTCTTGACCTGCCGCTGCACGTGCTCGGTGATCAGCTTCGAGGCACGCTCCGCCACTTCGGCATAGGTGGATGCGATTTCCTTGGGGTCGGGAAGTTCGGGCTTTTCACCCGCCTGGGTCTGTGCAGACATGCGTTGCTACTCCTTCTCGGTTTGTCTCACGAAACGGATGATGCCATCCGAAGCTTCCACTTTCCTTACTTGGTTCCGGTGCAGCACATGGTTGAGGTGGGCGATCGCCTCGCCCATCGCGAACATGGTCTGAAAGGTGTCCAGCGGGCGCGAAAACAGCACCGGCAGCAGTTCGGCGGCGGTTTTCGGCGCGTCCATCGCGGCCAGCAGCTCGGCGCAGCGGTCGTCATGGTGCGCGCCGAGCGCGGCGATGCGCGGTTGCAGGCCGTGGAACGGCAGGCCGTGCGAGGGCAGCACCAGCGTGTCACCCGGCAGGTGCGAGAGCACGGCCAGCGAATCGAGGAATTCGGCCAGGCCGTCGTCGTCCGGCGCGACGGCGTGCACCCCGACGTTGGTCGAGATGCGCGGCAGCACCATGTCGCCGGAAATCAGCACCCCGAGTTCCTCGCAGTAGAGACTGGCGTGTTCCGGTGAATGGCCGTGGCCGCAGATCACCCGCCAGCCGCGCCCGCCGATGTCGAGGCGGCTGCCGTCGAACAGGCGACGGAAAGTGCGCGGAAGCGCCGGCGCGCCCTTGCGGTAGCGGTTGCCGTAGTTGCGCAGTGCGTCGCACACCGCGGCCGACAAGCCGTGGGCAGCGAAGTGTCGCGCCATGGTCTCGATGTCGAAGCCGGGCAGTTGCTGCCACATGGCATGGGCCGCGACGAATTCCCCCAGGGTCATCCAGATTGGCGCCCGGTGTTCCTCGGCCAGGCGCGCCGCCAGCCCGATGTGGTCGGGGTGGAAATGGGTGACGACGATGCGCTTGACCGGCCGCTGCGGCAGCCAGGCGGCGAGCACCTCGCCCCAGATGTCGTGAGTAAGCTGGCTGCCGAGGCCGCTGTCGATCAAGGTGATGCCGTCGCCATCTTCGAGCAGCCACAGGTTGATGTGGTCGAGCGCGAAGGGCAGCGGCATGCGCACCCAGTGGATGCCGGGCGCGACCTCGAGGGTCGTGCCGCGAAGGGGAGGCGTCTCGTGCGGGTAACGCAGCGTCACGGCGAGGTCCATCGGAAATCCGGGCAGCGCGCCGGCAAGCTGCCAGGCGCGAAAATCGGGAATTCGTATTTTACCGAATCATGACGCACTGCGGAAAACCTTTTGGGCCAGTGACTTGGCATGGGCGACCCGGCCCGCATCAGCCGTTCGCGGAGGGAACTTTCCCCGCTGCGCTGCCTCTTTGTGATATCTATCCGGCTCACTCATCCGCCCGCACAAGGAACCCGCCGCACCATGAAACTTACCAAAGGCTACAAGCAGCTGATTGACGAAGCGCGTGCACGCATCAAGACCTACTCGCTCGAGGAAGCGCGCGGCCTGCTCGGCAGCCCTGACGTGCTGTTCGTCGACATCCGCGACGTGCGCGAGCTGGAGCGCGAGGGGATGATTCCCGGCGCATTCCATGCGCCGCGCGGCATGCTGGAATTCTGGGTCGATCCGGAAAGCCCGTACTACAAGGATGCCTTCGGCTCCGGCCGGCAGTTCGTGCTGTATTGCGCCTCGGCCTGGCGCTCGTCGCTGGCCGCCGCCGCCTTGACCGACATGGGCCTGCCGCGCGTGGCGCATCTGGAAGGCGGCTTCAAGGCGTGGAAGGAGTCCGGCGCGCCGGTGGTGCAGCGCGAACACCACGAGCACGGCGATCGGCCGCGATGACCCTCGCGCCGTCCCTCCGCCCGCTCGCGACAGCCCTTGCCGCCGCCCTGGCACTGGCTGCCACGCCGGCCCGGGCCCAGGCAGGCGAAGAAGACCCGAAGCAATTCGTCGCCTTCAGCGAGGATTTCGAGGCGGTGTGCGTCGAACGCGAGGGGGTGATGATCCAGATCTACAACAAGCACCCAAGCCGGCCGCTGCGCGTGTGGCTGGAGCGCTGGCACATGGGCGCCTTTACCGGCGACCGCAGCAAGTCCGACCTCAAGCCCGGCGCGGAACCCGAGAAGCTCGGCTGCTCGCGCACCCTGACCGGCAAGCAGGAGTGGCGCGTCGTCCGCGCCCAGTTCATCGACGCACAGTGAGCCGCCGGTGAGCGCTGCGCGCGATCCGACGCGGCGCTTCGGCGACCGCGTCGAACTCTATGTGCGATGGCGTCCCGATTACCCGCCGGCACTGCTCGATGTTCTGCGACGCGAGTGCTCGCTCACGCCGCAAAGCATCGTCGCCGACGTCGGTTCGGGCACCGGGCTGTTGACCCGCCTGCTGCTGGATAATGGCAACACGGTGATCGGCGTCGAGCCGAACGCCGCAATGCGGGCAGCCGCCGAATCCCAGCTGGCGGATCGCCGGCGATTCAGCAGCGTGGCGGCAAGCGCCGAGGCGACGACGCTGCCCGATGCGAGTGTGGACCTGATCGTCGCCGGGCAGGCCTTTCACTGGTTCGACCGCACGGCGGCAAGGCGCGAGTTCGTGCGCATCCTGAAGCCCGGCGGGCAGGTCGCCCTGATCTGGCATGAACGGCTGGCGGGGGCCACGCCCTTCCTGCGCGAATACGAGCGCCTGCTGTGCGACTACGGCATCGACTACCGCGAAACCGACCACCGCCACATCGACGCGGCGGTGTTGGGCGAATTCTTTGCACCGCAAGGCTTTCGCGAGTCGCGCCTGCCGTTTCGCCAGGTGTTCGACCTCGAAGGGCTGCGCGGCCGCACGATGTCGGCCTCATACATGCCCGGCCCCGGCCACCCGCGCTTCGAGCCGATGATCGACGCGTTGACCGCCGCCTTCGTGCGCCATGCGCAGGACGGCACAGTGGTGTTCGAATACGCGACGCGGGTGTTCTGCGGAAAGCGGGCGCAGTGACTGTTCAGGGCAGCGGCGGCGGATTGTCGCCGAGCGTGCGCAGGTAGGCGATCACGGCGGCGCGCATCTTCGCATCCGGCAGGCCGGTCAGATCCATCGCGCGGCCGGGTACGGCACGCTCGGTGTCGCTGAGGAAGTAATCGAGCGTGGCGTAGTTCCAGGTGTGGCCCGAGCCGCGCATCGCGTTCGAATAATTGAAGCCCGGCGCACTGCCGGCCTTGCGGCCGATCACGTTCCACAAGTGCGGGCCCTTGGAATGTCCGCCGTCCTTGGCGCCGTCGTGGCACTGCGCGCATTTGCGCTCGAACGTGCGCGCGCCGGCCTCGACGTCGGCGCCGGCAATCAGCACGGCCGTTTCGGGCGAAAGCGTCGGCGCATAGGTCGCCAGCGGTCCGCCTTCGCCGAGTGCGGTTGCGGCCGGCAGCACCAGCAGAATCAAGGCAAAGCGAAGGTTCCGTTTCATCTTATGCGATAGGCGTGATGACACGAGACACAACCTGCGGTAACCGCCGGCAAGGCAGCCAGCGCCTTGGCACGATCCCCGCTGGCAGCGGCCTGCGCGAATGCCGACGCAGCCTTGTGTCCTTCCATTCCGATGCCGTGCATCGCCGGCGGCATGTGCGGGCCGGGGCGCGCGTCCATCGGCAGATTGCGATGTCGACCCATTGCCGAGAGTCCGAGTTCCTTTTCCGCGACGGCGCCGGCTTCCTTCACCTTGTCTGCGGCGAGCAGTTCGACGATCTCGTTCAGCGCACGCAGGTTGCCGCGCATCTCGGCACGCAGGGTCGCGGCGGCCGCTTCGGGCAGCGGCGCGAGTTGCCGCACGTCCTCGGCGGCACGGGCGGCGCCCGGCAGGGCCAGCGCAAGAATCAGGGGAAGTCGCAGACGATTCATGGGTCGTGGCAGAGTCGAGTGAGGCGGTGCAGCCGCCGGTGACGCCAAGCATAGCGCATCGAGGCCGGCCCGCGAGGCCCACGGACCGGCGATTCCTGGCATGGCATCTTCGCAAGGCGCATGGGTTCTCGATTTCCGGGATGGCAGGCCTGGAAGCAAGACGGGATGCCCCTTCCAGCTCAGGCGATCGCCAACCCCTGCAGCCATTCGTCGATGCGCTGGGCGACCTTGCGCCAGTCGGCCTCGAGCATCAGGCCGTGGCCCATGCCGGCGAAGAATTCGGGCTCGATGCCGTAGGCGCGGCCGGTCATCTCGACCGCGGAGGCGGGAATCAGGTGATCGAAGTCGGCGCCGAGGATCAGCATCGGCGGCCGGTGCATGCGCGAGATGCGCGGCAGGTCGAACAGCGTCATGTCCCACAGCGCGCGGTGTGATTCCGGCTGCATGTGGCGCATGAAGTGCATCAGGCGATCGGTGCTTACCGGCTGGGCGAACAGCGCCTCGCGCAGGGTTTCGAGCGCCACGCCGCTGCCGCCCATGATGCGGTTGAGGTCGGTCATCAGGGCCGGCTTGGAGAACGCCAGGCCGAAGGCCGAGCCAAGCAGGCCATGCGGCGGCACCGCCGCCATCAGCACCGCGGCGGGCACGGTTTCCTCCTCGAGGAACTTCTGCACCACGAAGCCGCCCATCGAGTGGCCGATCAGCACCGGCCGCGCCGGCAGGCGCGCCACGACCTGCGAGACGTCGCGCACGTAATCGGTGATCGACAGGCTGTCAAGGTGGTCGCGCCCCGCGCTGCTGCCGTGGCCGGAGAGCGAAACCGCGTAGGCCTGCCAGCCGGCCTCGGCGAAGAAGGGCAGGAAGTTCTCGGCCCAGCACCAGGCGTCGGCATAGGCGCCGTGGATGAACAGCAGCGGTGTCTCGTGCGCCGCACCGCCGGCCGGCGACTGCGACAGGACTTCGAGCTTGCCGAAACGGTTCTCCATCATGCCGGCACCTTCATGCCGCGCTGTACCGCGGGCCGCAACGAGATCGCATCGAACCAGCGGCGGACGTTCGGGTAATCGTCGAGCGCGACCCCCTGCCATTCGTGCCGCGCCACCCAGGGGTAGGTCGCGATGTCGGCGATCGAGTATTCGCCGGCGAGATACGCGGCTTCACCCAGACGCTTGTCGAGTACGCCATAAAGCCGCGCAGTCTCGTTCTTGTAGCGCGCCATCGCGTAGGGAATCTTCTCCGGCGCAAAGCGCAGGAAGTGGTGCGCCTGGCCGAACATCGGGCCGACGCCGCCCATCTGGAACATCAGCCACTGCAGGGCTTCGTATTTGCCGCGCGGCTCCTCGGGCAGGAAGCGCCCGCACTTGGACGCAAGGTAGATCAGGATCGCGCCGGACTCGAACAGCGTGATCGGCGCGCCGTCCGGGCCGTCGCTGTCGATCAGGGCCGGGATCTTGGCGTTGGGATTGACCGCGAGGAATGCGGCCGTGTGCTGCTCGCCTTTGGTGATGTCGATGGCGCGCACTGCATAGGGCAGGCCGCACTCCTCGAGCATGATCGAGATCTTGCGCCCGTTGGGGGTACTCCACGTATAGAGGGTTATCATCGGATGGTTATCTTGAAAAGTCGCCCGATTGTAGCGACCCGGCACGCGCTGCGGCGTGAAACACGGTGAGGATTCGTGATTGGGAAAATGGCTGCTGACCCTGATGCTGACGGTGGTGGTGGTCGGCGTGCTGCTGCCGCGGTTGCGCATGCGTTCGCGCCTGCCCGGCGATGTCAGCGTCCGTTTTCGCGGCCGGCGCTACGATTTCCCGTTCATGTCGGCGCTGCTCTTCTCGCTGCTCGCCTGGCTGCTGTTCCGCCTGATTTGAAGCTTACTCCCGCCCCAGCGCCTTGACAGCGGCCACGCGCGCCTCGTGCACGCGAGCGGGAATCTGTGCCGGTTCGGCGACTCCCCGCGCAATCGCGCCGGCATCGACCTCGCGCACGGCGCCCAGGACGACGAGCAGGATTTCGCGCGGTGCGTAGTCGCGCGCCTCGTTGCCCGGCCGGCCGTGGAAGTCGCAGGCGCAGGCGTCGAGCAGTTCCACAAATCGTTCCGGCCGGCGCAGGCCGTCGCAGCGCTCGACGAGCTTGACGGCGGTCGCGGCCTTGAGTTCGGCTGCGCGATGGATCACGCCATGCTCGCGTGCCGCGAGCACCGCCAGGTCGCGGCATTCCGCCGGCACCTTGAGCCGTGCGCAAACGGCATGCACGAGTTCTACGCCGCGGTCCTCGTGGCCGTGATGGTGCGGCCATTCTTCGCGATCGGTGAGGCCCTTGCCAAGATCGTGCATCAGCGCGGCAAAGCGCACCGGCAGCCCGAAACGCCGCGCCGCCGCCGCGTCGACGACCAGCAGCACGTGCACGCCGGTGTCGATCTCGGGATGATGCTGCGCCGGCTGCGGCACACCGAACAGGCGGTCGAGCTCGGGCAGGATGCGCGCCAGCGCGCCGCATGACCACAGCACCTCGAGCATGCGCGAGGGCCGCGCTTCCATCAGGCCGCGCGCGATTTCCTGCCACACGCGCTCGGGCACCAGCGCATCGACCTCGCCCGCCGCAACCATGGTGTGCATCAGATCGAGTGTCTCGGGCGCCACGGTGAAATCGGCGAAGCGCGCCGCGAAGCGCGCCAGCCGCAGGATGCGCACCGGATCTTCGGCAAAGGCCGGGCTGACATGGCGCAGCACGCGCGCCGCGAGGTCGCGCCGGCCGCCGTACGGGTCGATCAGCGTGCCGTCTTCGTCGCGTGCCATGGCGTTGATCGTGAGATCGCGCCGCACCAGATCGTCTTCGAGTGTCACCGACGGTGAGGTATGGAAGACGAAGCCGGCATAGCCGGGCGCGGTCTTGCGTTCGGTGCGCGCCAGCGCGTATTCCTCGTTGGTTTGCGGATGCAGGAAAACCGGGAAATCGCGCCCCACCGGGCGGAAGCCCTGTGCGGCCATCTGCTCGGGCGTGGCGCCGACGACGACATGGTCGCGGTCGCTCACCGGCAGACCGAGCAGTTCGTCGCGCACCGCCCCGCCGACGACGTAGCTTCGCATCAGCCGACCTCGAACTGCGGCAACGACCACGGTTCGACCCGGGCATCGGCCGCCCATTGCTGCATCGCCGGCAGTGCGAGCATGGTGTCGCGATAGCGTGCCGCCGCATCGGGCAGCGGCACGCCATAGATGTGGAAGCGGAAGCAGACTGGCGCGAACATCGCATCGGCAACGCCGAAGGTGCCGAAGAGGAACAGACCTTGGGCGCCGTAGCGGCTGCGGCATTCGGTCCACGCTTCGACGATGCGCGCGATGTCGCGCTCGGCGTCGATCTCGATGCACTTGCCGGCGAGGTCGGCACGGATGTTCATCGGCAGTCGCGTACGCAGTGCGGTGAAGCCGGAATGCATTTCGGCGCTCAGCGCGCGCGCATGCGCACGCGCCACGGCGTCGGAAGGCCACAGCTGCGGCAGGCTTTCGGCGACGGTTTCGCAGATGGCGAGGGAGTCCCACACCTTGAGGTCGCCGTCGATCAGGCACGGCAGCTTGCCGGACGGCGAATGGCGCAGGATCTCCTGGCGCGAAGCGTCGTTGTAGAGGGGAATCACACGTTCGTCGAAATCGATGCCGGCCTGCTTCATCAGCAGCCACGGCCGCAACGACCAGGACGAGTAGTTCTTGTTGCCGATCAGCAGCAGCGGGCGGGTCATCGTGCCTGCCCTCATCGCCCGGCGCGTGCGCGGAACGAGCCGTAAGCCTCACGCGGCACGTGCCGCCCGATATACCCGGGCGCGACGGCTTCGAGCGCGGTCGGCGCCCAAACGTCCGGCTGCACGCAAGCACCGCAGACGTTGTCGAGCGTCATCGAATCGACGTTGTCGCGCGACATCAGGCCGCCCGGCAGCAGTTCCATCATGCCGGCCTGGAGGCGCGACAGGCCCGGCGAGAGGCCGATCACCGGCCGCGACAACCCGGACAGCCGGCATACGTACTCGACAAGCTGGCGCAGCGTGTAGACGGTCGGCCCGCAAAGTTGCCAGGTCTTGCCGCAGCTTTGCGCGTCGCCAAGCGCATCGACTGCGGCGCGCGCGACGTCCTCCACGAATACCGGCTGGAAGCGCGCGTCCGGGCAGGCCAGCGGCAGCAGCGGCGCGACGCGCGCAAGCCCGGCAAACAGATTGAGGAACGAGTCGCCAGGGCCGAAAATCACCGAGGGCTGCAGGATGGTTGCCGCGATGTCTGGCTCGCCCGCACGGATGGCGGCCTCGCCGTCGCCCTTGGATCGCAGGTACATCGACGGGCCGTCGGACGCAGCCTTGAGCGCACTGACGTGCACGATGCGGCCGACGCCGCGGGCGCGGCAGGCTGCGACGACCTTCTTCGGCAGTTCGACATGAACGCGCGCGAAGTCAGGCCCGTAGGGCACACCGCGGCGCGACTGCAGGATGCCGACCGCATTGATCACGGCGTCACGGCCCTCACATAGCCCCCCCAGCGTGGCGGCGTCGTGCACGTCGCGCTCGACGACCTCGACCGTCGGCAGCAGGAGCAGATCTCGCGCCCGCTCGCGTCTACGCGTCGGCACGGTAACGCTGTAGCCGCGCGCGGACAGCACATGGGCGATGCAGCGGCCGACGAAACCGGTGCCGCCGAGCAACAGGATGCGGTTGTTCATAGGAGTCACCACCTGCCAGAAGTCAGCTTCGGAACCGGGGATCAGACCAGTTCGGCACCCCGGTGTTCCGCGGATGCGCGGGAATTCTAACCCGAGCCGGCAGGCAAGCCGGTCGCAAGTGGCTTCAAGCGTCGCTGTCCGTCGTGGCACCCGACCCTTCGGCCGACTGACCGTCGGGCAGTTCGCGCAACCCGTACTTTTCGATCAACCGGTAGGCGTGGCGCTCGCTGATGCCCAACGCACCAGCGGCCTTGTAGCGCAGGCCGCCGTAGCGAACGAGCATCTTGCGCAGATAGCGCGCCTCGATCTCCTCGAGCGTTGGCTCATGGTCGAACGTCAGCGTGATGCCGCGGTCGGAGCCGCGCGCCGGCGCGAAAGCGAGGTGTTCGGGACCGATCTCCGCGCTGCGGCCGGTAAGGATCACCGCACGCTCGATCACGTTGCGCAGCTCGCGCACATTGCCCGGCCAGGCATAGCCCATCAGCAGGTCTTCGGCGGCATTCGACAAGTGTTTCGGTGCACCGCGCGCGAAATTGACGATGAAATGCCGCGCGAGCACAGGAATGTCCTCGCGGCGTTCGCGCAGCGGCGGCACGGTGATGACGAAGCTCGACAGACGGAAGTAGAGGTCGACGCGGAAACCGCCTTCGCGGCTCATGCGCTGCAGGTCGCGATTGGTCGCTGCGATGAATCTCGCGTCGGCGTTCAGGGCTTTGTTGCCGCCGAGCCGGCGGAAAGTGCCGGTTTCGATCACGCGCAGCAGCTTGGCCTGGATCGTCGGTCCGATGTCGCCGATCTCGTCGAGGAACAGCGTGCTGCCTGCGGCCTCTTCGATCAACCCTTTCTTCTGCCGGTCGGCCCCGGTGAAAGCACCGCGCTCGTGGCCGAACAGCTCGGATTCGAACAGGTTCTCTTGCAGGCCGCAGCTGTCGACGGTGACCAGTTCGCGCGCATTGCTGCGCCCTTGTTCATGGATCGCGCGCGCGACCATCTCCTTGCCGGTACCGCTTTCGCCCTGGATCAGCACGGTGGCATCGGTCGGCGCGACCATGTCGATCATCTCACGCAGTTTGCGCATGGCCGGGCTGTCGCCGATCAGCGAACCGGGTCGCAGCGAATGCAGCTGCCGACGGTAGAAATCACAGGTGCGGGCAAGCGCCGCGTTGTCGAGCGTGCGGCGAATGGTCAGTTCGAGTTCGTCGAGATCGACCGGCTTGGTAAGGTAGTCGGTGGCACCGCTGCGGATCACCGACACCGCATGACGAATCGAGCCAAAACCGGTCAGGACAATGACCGGATACTGGTTCGACAGCTCGGGCAGCACTTCGCCGCACTCGGTATCCGGCAGCTTGTAGTCGAGGATGACGAGATCGGGCTCGACCTTCTCGAGCAGCGCCTTCGCCTCGGACCAGCTGGCCGCGGCCTGCGTATCGAGTCCGAGCCGCGTGCAGGTGCGCGAAACCAGGCTGCTGAATACCGGATCGTCGTCAACGATCAGGACCGTCTTCTTCATTTCCCGGGTTCCCGTGTTCGCGCGGCAGGATAATGGAAAACGTCGTGCCCCTGCCCTGCGTGGATTCGACGGTTATCGTACCGCCGTAGCGCTCTACGATCGAGCGGCAGATTGTCAGGCCGAGGCCTGTGCCGGCCTGCCCGTCGGCACGGCGGCTGTAAAAGGGATCGAAGATGTGCGGCAGCACATCGGGTGCAATGCCGCATCCATTGTCGGCCACTTCGATCAGCACCTGGGTCGTTCCGGCCGACCGGGTCCGCACCCGGATCTCGCCACCGTCCAACATTGCATGATGGGCATTCTGCAGCAGATTGAGCACCACCATGCGCAACTCCGCCTGATCTGCCAGGATGCGCGGCCGATCCGGATCGAGTTCGGCGTGCTGGGCGATTTGCCTCAGCTTGGCGTCGTAGTCGAGCAGGTGCATCGAATCGGCGGCCGCGTCGTTGATGTCCACCAGCACATTGCGCGAGTCGGGGTGCCGGCTGAGCAGGAGCAGGCGGCGTGTCACCTCGATGCACTTGTCGATCTGGTCATCCACCAGCCTCAGGTAGCTGGCCAGTTCCGCGGGATCGGACTGCTGCTGATCCATTTCCCTCAGCAAAGTCTGCACGGCGAGCCGCACCGAGCCGAGCGGGTTGTGGATTTCATGCGCAATCCCGGCAGCGAGCAAACCGAGTTCGGAGAGCCGCTGCTCCTGCGAAACCTGCGACACCTCGGAAAGATCGCGGATCGATTCGACCACGCAGCGCTCCACGGCTCCGTTCTGTTGCAGTTCGACCATAGAGGCATGCACTTCGACCGGCAGACTGGCACCGTTCCCGCGGACATGGACATGGCTGCACTTGAGTGTATCGCCCGGGCGCTTGAGCTCGTTCAACGGACACACAACCATGGTCGCCACGCATGGCGCCGTGCGGCCGTGGCTCGACGCGTAGCAAGGGCGCGCGGCCAAATCGTCAGCACCGATGCCGAGCTGGCGGCGGTACGCCGCGTTCGCCAGCACGATCCGATAGCGCGAATCGATGACCCGCACGCCGTCCGGCAGACCATCGATCACCTGCTGGAGGAACCGCCGCTGTATCTCGGCCGCACCGAGCGCCTGCTCGAGCGAATCGGCCATCCCGTTGAACACCGTGCCGACACGCGCGAACTCATCATGCCCGCTTACCGGTACGCGCGCCGCCATTTCGCCTGCGCCAAGCCGCGAACTCGCGCGCAGCAGGCCCTCAAGCGGATCGAGCACGCTGCGCTGGACAGCCCGCCAGCCTATCGCCAGCAGAAGCAGGATCACGCCCGCGCCGCCGAAAGCCATCCATCCCGCCGTGTTGCGCGCCTTTTCGCGCAGGGATGATGCGTCATAGTCGACGACCAGCACGCCGTTGACCGGCCTCGACTCGATCGTGCCGTGACAACCACCGCAGGCGGGCTTGTTGTGCACCGGATTGATCGAGCGCAACACTTCGATGCCGTCGGCGGTCAACGCGAGTTCGTCGCTTGGCTTGTTGTCCACGAGCGCACGGCCCGCGAGCTCGGGGAACCGCTGACCAAGCCGCGACGGATCGGCGGCAAAACGAACCTCGCCGGCCGGATTCAGGATCATGACACCGCGTATCTGCGGCTGCTCGCCCATGCTTGCGACCACCTGCTGCAGGCCCGGAACGTCACGCTTGAGCATCGCATTCTCGAGCGCGGCCTGCAGCAGCAGGTTGACCTGCATGCTGGCCGTTCCACGCTCGTTCGCCAACTCGTTGCGATAAAAGAGCATGAAGACCAGCAGCAACAGGAGCGCCGCAACGACGCCGGCAGCAGCCATGGCGAGCAGCAGCTTGCGCCTGAGGCGGGCGGATAGCCAGTCACGCAAGGCGACTGCCGGGAAGGTCATGAGAAACTCGATCCGATCAAAACGTCATTATCGCGTCCACACGGCGCATGCCGGCAACGCGAAGCTACTCGCGGACCAGGCGCCGATTCTTGGCCACGCCAGTAAGGGCGCAGACACGGCAGCGGACCGAACCCGCTCCTGCCGGCGTCCGATAGTCGGCGCCGCAAACCGGACAGACTTCCGTTTCGAGCGCAAAGGCCCTGGGGCTGCCCTCCGTCCCGGTTTCGAGCGCGATCGCATCGCGGTCGCAGACGTCGACGCACAAGCGGCATCCGTCGCACCGGGCCGGATCGATCCGATAGGCCGGCATTTCGACGTCGAGGATGAGTGCGCGCGACCCGCACACACGGACACACGCGTCGCAGGCATTGCATCTGTCCGGATCGATGCGCGGAATGCAGGCCAACCGCGGGTTGATGTCCGCCAGGGCCGCCGGTCCGCGTAGTCCCAGAAATCGGCGTCGCCTACCATCCACGGCAGTCATCCGAGAGATCGGCAGCGGCACTGGCCCCGGCCCAAAAAAAAAGCTGGGCAGAGGGGGGTAACCCTGAACCCAGCGAGGAGCTGCCACATGCGGAGGTCGAAGCCCTCTTGTTACGGTCTTTCACCAAGTCGGCGCCAATCCCGGGTAGTAGCGTAGCGGCACTGCTTGCGCCGAAGCCGGATTGGCGGGCGGCGCCTTTTTCTCGGCGGGCAATATCGTTTCGGGGATCCCGCCGATCTCGCCCAGCACCGTACGCAGCGCCGTGACCTGATGAAGCGTGTAGATCGCCAATGTGCCGTAGAAGCGCGTCGCGCAGCGGGCCGCAACGTTGCCCGCGAAATCGCCGAGCCAGCGCAGCAGGTGCTGATCCATGAAGCGCGCGGTCTCATGGGTGGCGGCCTGTTCGTCGTCCAGTTCGAGCAGTCTGGCGACGAAGCTGAGTTCGAGGGCAAGGTTGTCCTCCGAACGACAGCGCCAGTTCGCCGCCGCCAGACCGAATCGCTCGTACCAATCGCGCACCTGGAACATCGGCTGCTGGCGTTCGAGGTGATCCTCGTCCAGCCACGCCGATTCGTTTGGTGACACATGCAGCGCACCCGTGAGGTAGATCGCGGCGTAATCGGCGGCCAGTTCATCGAACGCCGGTGCATCGGCATCTCGAAGCCCGCTCACTGCGTCACGCATGAGTGCAACGGCGGCACGACTGTCGTCGTTGTCGATCGGCAGTACCGATTCGGCTGGGTAGTCGGCCTCGATCAACCCCGCGACCGCCTCCGCGTCGAGCTCGGCGGCATGAAGCATGGCCAGGGTACGCAACTCGCGCGCCACCTCCGACCGCCAGGCGGCGAATGTTTCATTTCCCATCGACGCGACCCTTGCTGTGCGGGATGAAGACGATCGAGGGATGCGTCAGTTCCGGATCGGCAAAATTCTTCACCGCGCCGACAGGCTGATCGTTCGGACCCATCGCCTTGGTCGGATGCGTGCCCTTGCGCAACGCGTCGATCGGACCGACGTCCAGCACGCGCATCATGCACGCCATCACGCAGTAGGGCTTGCGACCGGCTTCGATCTCGTCGACACAGAGGTTGCACTTCTTGACCAGGTTGTCGGCGGGATCGAACTGCGGGGCGCCGTAAGGGCAGGCCGCCTCGCAGCGGCGACAGCCGATGCAGAGCGTCGAATCGATGTCGACGATGCCGTCGCTCTTGCGCTTCCAGATCGCGCCTGTCGGGCAGGTCGGCAGGCAGGCAGGCTCGGCGCAGTGATTGCAGGAAACGTTGACCTTGTAGGCATAGACATCCGGGTAGTGCCCACCCTCGATGTAGAGCACGCGGCGGAAGCGCGGACCCGCAGCAAGACCGTTCTTGTCCTTGCAGGCAATCTCGCAGGCACGGCAACCGATGCAGTCGACGTTGTTGTGGATGAAGCCAAGCTGTTTGTCCGGCACCACCGGCGTGTAGATTTCCTTCTTCCGGCGCTTGACGGCCTGCTTGATGCGGTCGAGTTTGTCTTGTTCGGCCATGTCGCTCTCCGGCTCAATCGCCACGGCGGAACACATGGCTGCGCGCGGTCGCGAGCTGGTCCCAGCCGGGTCGATGGTCGAGATCGGTCTTGCGGATGTTGCACAACACCGTGTTATAGGCAAAGGCGCCGGCCGGACTGGGCTCGTCGAGCGTGAGGAAATCCGGATTGCCTGCGCGATCGACGCCCTTGTCGTCGAGGTCCATCCATGCGCCTTCGTGCACGACCAGCACGCCGGGCATGCAGCGCTCGGTGACATAGGCCGGTACGACGATGCTGCCGCGGGCGTTGTAGATCTCCACGGTATCGCCCATTTCGATGCCGAGCCGCTTGGCGTCCGACGCGTTGATCGTGACCTCCTGCGAGAAGGTCTCGCGCAACCAGGCGATGTTGTGGAAGATGCTGTGGGTACGCCAGCGCGGGTGCGGACTGATCAGGTGGAACGGGTGCTCACGCGTCTTCGGCGAGTTGAGCGATTCCCACGGCTCGACCCATTTCGGGATGGAAGGAATCTCGTAGCCGTACTGCGTCTTCGTCCAGTCGGTGATCTGGGCCAGCGTAGTCGACAGAATCTCGATCTTGCCCGACGGTGTCTCGAAGGGCTCGCCCTCCTCGATCTGCTCGCGGAATGCAACATGCGGTTCCTCGAGCTCGAACTTGTAGACGCCACGCTTCTTGAATTCCTGCCAGCCCATCTCGACTTCCTGGTCGCCCATCACACGCTCGTTCCACCAGGTGCGCAGGTAAGCCTCGTCGGTCTTGTCCGGGTTGCGGAAGTAGTCGCGCGTTGCACGCGGGTTGAAGCGCTTGCCAAAGCCCTTGAGCGCCGGGTCGAGCTTCTCCAGGCGGTAGGCGAGTTCCGTGAACACCTGGAAATCCGTCTTGGACTCGCCGAGCGGCTCGATCACCTTGGGCCTGTGGATGTAGTAGTGGCCCTTGTACCAGGGTAGTGCGACGTCGTGCCGCTCGAAGTGGGTGGCGATCGGGAACAGCACGTCGGCCCACAGGCCGGACGGCGTGATCGTCGAATCATTGCATACAACGAGGTCGAGCTTCTTGATCGCCTCGATTTCCTTGTTGATGTTGGTGAGCTGGTTGAACCAGTCGGACCCGTGCCACCACACCGCACGGATGTTCGGAATCTTGCCGTCGAGTTCGTCGTCGCGCGGCCAGAGGCCGACTTCCTCGCGCTTGACGTTCGGGTAGTTGAGCACGCAGTGCGCCCAGCGGTCGGACTTGATCGAGCCCCACCAGAGATTGGCATTCTCGTCGTAGGGATAGGCAATCGACTCGGAATGCCAAGCCTTGCCAACGCCTTCCGCGCATCCGCCGAGCACGCCGATGTTGCCGGTCATCGCCTGCACGGCGGCGGCCATGCGGTTGTACTGCTCGCCGTAGGCGTTGCGGCCTGGCGACCAAGACGCCTTGAGCGCCGCCGGCTTGGTGGTGGCATACATGTGCGCAAGCTTGCGGATGTCCTCGGCCTTGACGCCGCAGATCTTCTCGGCCCATTCCGGCGTCTTCGGCGTTCCGTCGTACTTGCCGAAGATGTAGTCCTTGAAACTCTCCTTGTCCTTGGCCCAGTCCGGCATGGTGCCGGCATCCATGCCCTGGCAGAACTTGTCGATGAACGCCTGATCATGCAGATTGTTGTCGAAGATGTAGTGCGCCATCGCCGCCAGCATCGCGGCATCGGTGTTGGGCTTGATCGGAATCCACCAGGCATCGTAAGCGGCGGCCGAATCGGTGTACTGCGGGTCGACCAGCACGAACTTGCAGCCGCGCTGCTTGGCCAGTCGCATGTAGTAGAAGGTGTTGCCGCCGTGGAAGGTGTAGGCCGGGTTCCAGCCCCACATGATCATCAGCTTCGAGTGCGCGAAGGCATCGTCCTCGTTGCCGTCCTCGATGGTGCCGAAAGTGATGCGTGAGGAAAACGTAGTGCCCTGATACGACGGCACCGACCATGAATTGGTGCGGCAGCCGAACATGCCCAGGAAGCGCGCGAGCAACCCCTCGATCTGGTCCGACTTGTGCAATACGCCGTACGAGGCGCCAGCATAGGCTTGGTCGAGAATCGCAGTCGGGCCGTATTGACGCTTGAGCTCGACCATTTTGCGCGCGACGAAGTCGAGGGCAGTATCCCACGATACGCGCTTGAACTTGCCTTCGCCCCGCTCGCCGACCCGCATCATCGGGTAGAGGAGGCGCTCCTGAGAATACAGGCGCGCCCGGTAGGAACGCCCGCGCAGGCAGGCACGCAGTTGCGGCAACTCCTCGGTGTCGAGGCCGAACTTGCCTTCCGCCTGATAACTGCCGTCATCAGTTGAAAGACGAACGATGACGTCGCCCTTCTTGTGCGCAACGAGCATGTGACGCGAGCCGCAATTGTGCGCACATGAGGTTACGACGGTGGTGAGCTGGTTGTCGGTGTAATACGGTTCGTAGGCAAACGCCTTGGCCTCGCCGCTGCGCGCCAGGCTGATCAGGCCGGTCGCAGAAAGGGCGGACGCCAGCGCGGTGTCCTTGAGGAAGTCTCGCCGGCTAAGCCGGGTCTTCGCGAGCGCTTCGCCGAGCCGCTCGAGGAGACCGTTATCGAGTTGCATTGTCTTTACTCCCGGCGGATGTAGTCGTGGCGCTGCGGAAACGCGGCGCAGATTCGTTTGGCCGACCCTTCGCCCAATCAGGCACTTCATCAGCCATGCCCGGCCATGCGTGGCGCGGGTAGGGGTAGGCAATCCGGTACCACTGGCGCCCGCCATGACAGCCGTAACAGACATCGCCGCTGTCGGCACCCAACTTCTCGATGGCGTCCGCCTTAAGAAAATTGACCTGATGGCGCACCGTGCGAATCACCGCGTGGCACGTCTGGCAGTTGTTCCCGAACATTTCGCGAGATTCGGTCCATGGTCCCGGCAAGCCCATGAGCTCATGCGGCATCCGGCCATGGCACATCAGGCAGGTGCCGGGATCCACCATCTTGCGCAAGGTGAAGCCGGCCGGTCTGGAGGTCGGGGGAGAAACCGCCTCTTCGCGCGGGTCGCTGCCCTGATGGCAGGTCGTGCACTTGAGAGACATGACCTTTTCCGAGTATGCAGTCTTCAAATGACGTGCGTGAAAATCCGCCTGCTCGCCCGCATACGTATCCAGCGTCTGGTACCAGGCCTGCACGCGATCGGCGCGCACGCCGGCGGGCGATACCTTGCGGGGCCGGTGATCGAGGATCTCGCGATGGCACTCGAGGCACTCCGCATCGCTTGCCTGCTCGATCTGAGGAGAGCGGTGTATCGGATGCCACCGGGCGCGCTCATACGACGGCGATCCGGCCGAGGCGCCGATCGAGTAAAGCAAGCCCGCAAGGATGGCACTGCTGGTGATGATCACGACCCACCAGTTCCGGCGGGCCGCCGTTGAACGCGTCGAATACATGACGGAACCCGGCTATGAGAACGATTGCGCCCGATCAGCGAGATAAGGGCGCCGAAACCGGCTGCCGGTGGACGCCCACCGGCAGCCGAATGCGACTTGCATCGAACCGATTACTTGCCCTGCATCCCGCTCATGCCGGACATGCCCTTCTGACCTTCCATGCCGGACATGCCGCTCATGCCCTTCTGGCCGGACATACCGCTCATGCCGCTCATGCCGGACATGCCCTTCTGGCCTTCCATGCCAGACATGCCGCTCATGCCCTTCTGGCCGGACATACCGCTCATTCCGGACATGCCCTTCTGGCCTTCCATGCCCGACATGCCACTCATCCCGCTCATGCCGGACATCCCGGACATGCCACTCATACCGGATTGGCCAGTCGCCTTCTTGTGCTTCTTCTTCTTGCCCTTGCCCTGCATGCCCGACATGCCATCCATACCACCCATGCCGCTCATGCCGGACATCCCAGACATGCCCTTCTGGCCTTCCATGCCCGACATGCCCCCCATCCCGGACATGCCGCTCATGCCGGACATCCCAGACATGCCCTTCTGACCTTCCATGCCGGACATGCCCTTCTGCCCTGACATGCCGCTCATCCCGGACATGCCGCTCATCCCACTCATGCCCTTCTGCTCCTCGGCTAGAGCGGTCGTGGCGGTGGCACACATGCACATCAACATTGCTGCAACAGAAGCGCGAGTGAGTTTGGATTTCATTCGATTACCCCCAGTAAGAAAAAGAATCGTGCAGCTCATTGCGTCGAACCGTTGTCGGCCGCGCATGTCGGCTGCTGCTTGCATCAGGCCCCCCAAAGGCCCGAATTCCGTGTTCAGCCACCGACCTTTCCGCCTTTGCGGTCATTGGCCGATGACTGGTGATAGAGGCGCAGGTCGTACCGACCTGTCATGCCCGGTTCGGTGAAGGGTGTGAACCAACCCCCGTGGTTGCTCGCAAAGCCAAGCGATTGCGGGTAAGGCTTCACGATGCCGCGGAACTGTCTGGCCGCCGCCCGATCACGGTCGCTGGCACGCATCGTCGGCGCACCCGCCGGCCGCTGATGGGGCTGCAGACCCGCGACGAACAAACTGTCCGCCCCGGCCGGCGCGTTCATGAGCAGGCCGAGCAAAACCGCGGTACCGCAGACAAACCTTCGAAGCATTCGCAACCTCTGCCAAATCGTGTCCTTGCTGACACTATTGCAGCATGCGTGCCAAGCAGGGCACCGGCTCCAGAGTCTTGAAAATTCAATGGGTTAGAGGTGGCGGGGCGACGCGCATTTGCGCCAGCGCAGGCCGTTCGTCATGACAAAAAGTCAGGCCGGCAACGTGCCCGTGCAACTCGTTGAAACCTTGGAGGTATTCGATGACAAATTGTCAGGCGCGATGAACGCCAGAATGCGGCGGAACCCGGCCTGGCAGCCGGGGAAGCGACCCGCGCGGCGTCGCCGCGCGGGCAGGATCAGGGCGTGTCCGGCACCGTTTCCGCGCCATTGGCCGGCCGCACGTTGCCAAGCCGCGACTTGAGCGACTGCGGCTTGCCCTCGAACTGCGCGGCGTAGAAAACGGCGTTGCTCATCACCTTCTTGACGTAATCGCGCGTTTCGTTGAAAGGAATGCCCTCGATGTAGATTGCCGCCTCGAGCGGCTTGCTGTCGCGCCATTTGCGCGCGCGCCCCGGCCCCGCGTTGTAAGCTGCGGACGCCAGGACAGGATCGTTGCCGAGATCGGAATAGACGATCGACAGGTAGTGCGTTCCGAGCGTGACGTTGGTGTCCATGTCGGTGACGCGTGCCAGCGAGAAATCCTTGAGGCCGATGCGCTTGGCGACCCATTTCGCCGTGGCCGGCATCAGCTGCATCAGCCCCTGCGCGCCGGCCGACGAGCGAACGCTCATCACGAAGCGCGATTCCTGACGCATCAAGCCATAGACCCACGCCGGATCGAGGCCGAGTTCGCGCGCACGCGGCGCAACCAGCTCCTTGAACGGCGCCAGGTAGCGCAGGTCGTAGTTGTGTTCGCCGTTGGTACGATCGGCAGCGCTTATCGCGCGATCCCACACCTCGTTGCGCTGCGCCACGTCGGCGGCAGCGAGCAGGAAACGGTCGTCGCGATTGCGCAATGCCCAGTTCCATTCGCGGATTGCCTCCATCCGCATGTCGCTCCCCAGCCGGAGCAGCAGCAGGGCGCGGCGGATCGATGGATCGTTCGCGGCGGCCGCGATCTCCGCGTCGGTCGGCTTCGCTGCCTTCTCCGGTGGTTGTATCGGACGTCCGAGTTCGTCGTCGGCGAGATTGCCGTAGAAATTCGCCTGTCCGCTGAGTTTCGCGTAGCTGACAAACGCGGCGTCCAGGTCGCCAAGTGCTGCGTTCGCACGTCCGAACCAGTAAGTCCAGGCTGCCTCGGCGCGCTGGCGATCTGCCATCGCCTCGATCGCAGATTTCACGACCCGCCAGTTCTGGGCACGCAGCGCGGCGCGTACCTTCCACGCGCTCTGTTCTTCGGACAACGGCGTATCGCCCGCCGCCTTAAACCAGGCCAGCGCATCGCCCAGATGCTGCTGGGCCGAATATTGTCCAAGGAAAGTGGCGACCCAACCACGTTCGTCGGTCGAGAAGCGCTGGGCGATCGATTGCCAACGGGTCGCCGCACCGGCCGCATCGCTTCGTGCCAGCCGCGCGATCGCGATCATCGCCAATTCCCGCCCCCCGCGCCGGATCGAAAAATTCTTCGGCAGGCGGTTCAAATACGCTTCGGGACTGTTGACCGCCAACTCGAGTGCGGCAAGATCGGGTTGCTCCCCCGGCGGCAACCAGGGAACGACGGCCTTTGCGGCCGTCACGCGCCGGCCTTCTGCCAGCCGGCGCACGCGCTCCCAGGCCGCTTCGTGGTCGACGCGCGATTCCGAGATCAATGCCAGCATGAACTGATGGCAGGACTCGGGCAGATCCGCATTCAGCCACATGCCTTTAGCCTGCTCGGCTGCCTGGGTATCGCCCGCCAGATGACGGGCGTGCAACGCGTAGCAGCGCAATTCCTGATCGGGATCGAAGAGCGCGCCGTAGTGTTCGCCAAACAGCGGCCAGTTGCGCGTGCGGCCGAGTTCCTTCAGCCATTCGCCGCGCAGACGCTCGGCCAGGTAATCCCCCTCGTGGCGCTTGAGAAAATCGAGCACGGCAGCCGGTTCGAACGTGTCAGAACGCGCACGCAGCGCCCAGTAGTCGACGTACTGGTCGAGCGGATGTCCGCCACCGCTTGCGGCCAGTTGCGCGAGCTTCGCCCGGTCGTTGGCGCGCGCCGCATCGTGAGCGGCAAGTATCCGTTCGTCGCCTGCCGCCGCCTGCGTTGCGCTGCAGGCGACGCACAGCACGACCGGCAATGCGCGTACCCGAATCCAGCGCAGGGAATGTTCAGCAAGGCCGCGCTTCATCCATTACCATCCTGTTTCACTCTGAAAACCCGATTCGAGAGTAGCACAAGTGAACACCACGTCCGCCCTTGACGCCCAGTCGCTGAAGACCTTCCGCAAGAACCTGCGCGAGTCGAGTCTCGCCGTGCGCGAAGCCATGGATACCGCCGATCGCGATGCACGGGCGAACCGGATCGTGCAGCGGCTGGCGCCCGTGATCGATGCGATCGCACCGCGCATCCTGAGCTTTTGCTGGCCGTTCCGCGGCGAGGTCGATGTGCGTGCGATCGTCACCGACTGGCTCGCACGCGATGCGACACATCGCGCCTGTCTGCCGGTGGTGATGGCCCCTCGCACGCCGATGAGCTTCCGACGCTGGTATCCCGGCTGCGAGCTGCGCGAGGACACCTACGCCATTCCGATCCCGGTGAACGAGGAGATCGTGGTGCCGGACTGCCTGATCCTGCCGCTAGTGGCCTTCGACGAAGCTGGCTACCGTCTCGGCTATGGTGCCGGCTACTTTGACCGCACGATCGAAGCGATCGCCAAGGCAGGGTCCGTGCCGGTCGTGATCGGCATCGGCTATGAATGCGTGCGCGTGCCGACCATCCACCCGCAACCTTACGATGCACCGCTCGACTGGCTGATCACCGAGGATGCCGTGTTCCGCCGCGACGGTGCGACGATGCGCACCGTCGAATCGGGCTAGTTCACGATCGACGGGTCGGTGACGAAACCGATTCGCGTGAGGCCGGCCTTGGCCGCTGCAGACATCACCTTCGCCACGCCTTCGTAATGCGCCAGCCGGTCGGCGCGGATATGGACCTCCGGCTGCGGCTGTTTCTTCGCCTCGGCGGCAAAGCGCGCCGGCAAGTCGACAAAGCTCACCTGCTCGCCGTTCCAGAACATCGCGCCGTCTTCGCGGATGCCGAATTCGACGTGGTCGGGCTGGGTCAGATTGACGTTGCTCGACGCCTTGGGCAGGTCGATCTTCACCGCATTGGTCAGCAGCGGCGCGGTAATGATGAATATCACCAGCAGCACCAGCATCACGTCGACCAGCGGCACGACATTGATGTCGGCCATCGGCCCGCTGCGCCGGCTGTTGTCGAAGCCTCCGAATGCCATCGCGCGCGCCTCAGTTCGACGACGACACGGCGCGCAGCGAACGCACTTCGCCGGCCGAGCTGTTGGCCTTTTCGCCAACGGTGATCACGGCATACAGGTCGTGCGCGAAGGCATCGAGCCGCGCCAGCCACATGCGGTTACGGCGGTTGAAGGCGTTGTAGGCCAGCACCGCGGGAATCGCGACGGCAAGGCCGAGGGCGGTCATGATCAGCGCCTCGCCGACCGGGCCGGCGACCTTGTCCAGCGTGCCCTGTCCGGACAGCCCGATCTGCACCAGCGCATGGTAGATGCCCCACACCGTGCCGAACAGGCCGATGTAGGGCGCGGCCGAACCGGCCGAGGCCATCACCGTCAGGCCGTTCTCGACGCGCGCCGCCTCCTGCTCGATGCCGTTGCGCAGCACGCGGGTAATGAACTCGCCCAGGCCGCCCGCGGCGGCGAGCTTCTGCAAGCCGTGCTGCTGCGAGTCGTCCGCCGCATGCAGGCCTTCCAGCGCAAGGCGCGCGAAGGCGTTGTCGGCGGGACGGTCGTGCAGCGCGGCGCTCACCTGCTGCAGCGAAGTCGCGTCCCAGAACCGCTTGAGAAAACCGTCCGCCCGGCGCTGCTCGAGGAAGTTCGCCACTGCCTTGGTGACGATCAGGTACCAGCTTGCCACCGACAGCAGCAGCAGGATCGCCAGCACCCCCTTGCCCAGCGCATCCGAGTGAGACAAAAAGTGGGCAAAGCCAAGACCTTCCTGCATGATCAGCGTCCTTCCAGAATGAAATCGAATGGCTGCAGCGCGACAGCCCGCACCGCTTCGCCGTCGCGCCGCGCCGGATTGCAGTGCCATTGCCTGACCGCGGCGAGGCTCGCGTCGTCGAGTCGCGCCGAACCGCTGCTGGTGGCAATGCGCGCGGCCGTGATGCGCCCGTTTTCGTCAAGTTCAACGCGCAGCACCACGCGCCCCTGTTCGCCCATGCGTTTTGCCGCTGCCGGATAGTTGGGCGGCGTGCGCTCGGGGCAGCTTACCGACAACTCGTTGCTCAGGGTCACCGGCCCGGCCGGCTTCGCTGGCGCAGGCGGCGGTACCGGCGGCGCCTCGATCGGCGGCAGCGGTTCCAGCTTTGGCGGAGGCGGCGGCGCGACCGGCTCGCTGGGTGCAAGGACCGGCGTTTCGACCACGAGCTGCTGCGGCTCGGGTCGCGGCTTTTCCACGGGACGGGGTTTCTCCAGCTTGACCTCGCGCGGCGGCGGCTTGGGCTGCTCGGGCTTGATTTCCGGCTGGGGCGGATTGATCAGGTTCACGAACAGGGTCGCCGCGTCCTCCGGCGTCGGAATCAGCCGGTAGCTCCACAGCCCGTAGAGTGCAGCAGCATGCATCGCCACGGCGAAAACGAGGCCCGCCATACGATCGGGCGTGAGTTTGTTCTGGGTGCGAAACATGGTGCGGATACGGATTGACCTCGCCGGGATGCAGATGCGCCGGCACATGAATGCGCCGGTTTGCCCGTCCTGTCTTGCCTTGATTCCTTGCGTGCGTTGGTGGCCCCGGATTCGACCGGAACCTGCAAATTCTATTGGATAGCGCAAACCGCCGCCGGACACTCGGGAAATTTTCCCGATCCGGCCCGAGCGCCGCCATCGGACGGTCGCGCGGCGCCGGCACTCCGGCGCGCACCCTTTCCCCTCGAGCGAAAGATCATAGCGAAACGCGCGGCGTCGCGTATGCGGCGATATGTCGCACCGGCCGGCCATCGATCGACGAACGACGATGCACGTCGCCCCTGCGACAATCCGCCGCATGCGTTCCGCATGGAAGATTGCGGCGGATCAATGTCGCGCGAGGTGATCGGGGCGAGATTGGATGCGAACCCATCAGCAAACAAGGAGATTCTCATGAAATCCGTCCGTTCCCTGATTCTTGCCGGCATGCTCGGCATCGCACCGGCGACGGCCGCCATCGCGGCGGGCGATCCGTTGTTCGTGAATGTCACCGCCGCGCCACACGCGCATCGAACCGAGATGGCCCTGGCGTTCGCACAAAACGTGGCGAAGAAGGATCACCCGGTGACGATTTTCCTGAACGACGAAGCGGTGATGGTTGCAACCAAGGCCAAAGCCGACAGCCCGAGCGGAAAAATGCTTGCCGATGCCATGAAAGGCGGCATCACGGTGATCGTGTGCCAGAACTGCATGAAGCACTATAAGGTCGCCGAAACCGATCTCGTCGGCGGCGTCAAGCTCGGTACGCCCGATCTGACACAAGGCGCGCTGTTTGCGCCCAATACGCGCACCCTGAGCTGGTGAACGATAACCCCCGTGCGCCTGCCCCGAAAACGGTCGGCGCCGGGATCTATGTGCGGCGGGACGAACCGTCCGATGAGTAGAAGCGCTCGCATCGGGCCGCGGTCCGCGGCCCTCTGGATCGCAGGCATTGCGGCCGCCGGATGCCTCGCATGGCTTTTCGTCATGTGGTGGGATTCCTTTGCGGAGCCGGCACCCGATATCGTGGTTCACGGGTCGTTCTGCCGCACGCGGCCGCCAGCCACGGGATCCGCTGACGACGAGCGCGCCACGAAAAGGACGGACAACGCCAAACCCGTGCAAGCCGATTGAGATAGCCGCCGCCGGCGAATGGTGCAAGGCTGCGATCCGCATGGAACGGCGATCGCCGACCGGCATGCCTTGGACACCGCATGGATTGGGCGTCCCACGGCATACATTGCCAGGGTCACCGATCCATGCGCCCCCTATCCTGCGAGATTCCCGAATTCGGCCACGGCGGCGGCGCGATCAGACTGGCGACGGCGCCTGCGTGACGGGTTCCGGATTGGCCAGCGGCATCGCAGTGGCAGGCGCGCTGCGCGGCCTGCGCAGGCGGCGCCATCCGATCACGGTACCGCTGATGCAGAGAATGCATCCTCCTGCGCTGAGCAGGATCAGCGAGATGTCCCACAGCGGGCGGGCGTCGATGAACCCGCGCAGGTCGAAACTGTGCAGGCCGTTGAAGAGCCAGCGCTTGACCCGGCCGAGATCGTCCAATCGGCTATGGATGGCGCCGGTATAGGGATCGAGATGCAACCATGTCCGATTCGGATCGTCGAACTCGACGCGCAACATCGGCAGCCGGCGCTCGATATGGCCGGACATCGTGTGCGCGCGTCGGTCGTAGTAGTAGTTGTCGTACGCCTGCAGCAGGGTCGCTTTCCCGATGGTGTAGCCCGGCATTGAACGCGCGGCGGCGGCGCGCAACGCCTGTTCGCCAAACATCTCGAACGGAACCGAGTCCGCCTTGCTCGCAGCGATCAACCGGGTCTGACCCGCCGCCCCATGGAGTACGTAGTAGGGCTCGCCCTCGAACAGCCTCACCGCCACCTCGCGTACCGGATACCCCGCCCGCGACATCGCCTCCGACGGAGACAGCGCGAACGATGCGCGCGCCAGGCCGACGCCGGCAATGGCGCGCAGATCGGGACGCAGCCCGCCCGATTCGAAAATCTTCCACGGGTTCATCGACATCAACCCGCTGAAAATCCAGGTCAGCGTGATCAGGCCGAAGATCAGGCCACTCAGGTGGTGCCATCGCATCCAGCCACCGCGGTAGGGGCTGCGCGAACCGGTACGGTAGGTGCCCGTGAAACGCCAGCGCAGCAGCCCGATCCAGATGCCGAGCAGCGCCAGGACGGTGCCGGCGAGCGACAGGTAGATGATGACGTCTGCACGCCAGCGGTCGAGCAGTTCGCCCTTCAGCGGATACAGCCAGTGCAGGATGGCGCCGGAATAGTTCCACCCGCGCTCGAAGCGGGTCGAGTCGCGCACCACTTCGCCGGTTCGGGTCGACACGTAGAGTTCGCTACCGGCTTCGTCATCGAGGGCGACGCGGTAAAGCGGGCGATACGGATCGAGCGCGCGCGACACGGTGAAGATGTCCTGCCGCAACAGTTCGACGATGCGCGGCGTTGCCGACGGCGCGAAGCGTCGCGCTGCTTCCAGCGCATGCCCGGCGTCGAACCCGGTCGCCGCCAGGCCGGAGATCGCATCCACGGAAACCTCCCCGTGCCGGCCTTCCCTGACCAGCCAGTAGGGCTTGGGCCCGATCATTGCGAGCCGCAACTCCGCCGCTACCGATTCCCCTCTCATGCTGTTCGGATTGTCCCGCCCGCCATGCCCTGCGTGCATTTCCGTTTGCGCCGCGGCCAGGGCCTGCGCGGGCGCAACGCAGCATCCGGACGGCAGCACCAGATCCGGCAGGTGCGCCAGCCGTTCGCGCGGCGTGAGCTTGGGATAGCCGACATACATCATCACGACGCCGGAGACGAACCAAAGTGCCATGAACACGCACAGCACGATGCCCGACCAGCGGTGGGCGATGTACAACCAGCGCCGTGCCCCGAGCATGTCGTGCCTCAGAAGAAGCTGCGCAGTGCAAGCTCCATGGTGCGCGGCTCGCCGATGCGCACCTGGGCACCGCCCGAAACGATGTACTCCCGGTCGCCGAGATTGCGGCCGCGCAGCGTCAGCGTGTTGCGCTGATCGATGCGGAACGAAACATTGGCGTCCCATAACGTATAGCCGGCGAATCGCTGCGTGTTCTCGACGTTGCCGTAGCGCTCCGAAACGTGACGGCCGGATACCGTGGCCGACCAGCGCGGATCCGGATCCCATGTGAGATACAGGTTGGCAACCCGGTCCGGGATGTTGGTTGGACGATTGCCGGCGCGCGACACTGCCGCGCCGCCCACGTTCTGGATGAAACGCGCGTATTCGGCATCGACTAGCGCGAGATTGCCCTGTATGCGCCATTGCGGCGTCAGGCGTATGCCGACCTGCGCCTCGATGCCGCGCGACGACTGCTCGCCGACCGGCAGGCTGACATTGGGATCGTCCGGACTCGGCGTGGCCAGGTTCTTGCGAACGATGTGATAGGCCGCCAACGTGGCGTTGCCGCGACCGTCGAGGAAGTCGAACTTGCTGCCGACTTCGAGTTGCCTGCCCTCGGTCAGATCCCAGTCCTGGATCGGCCCGTAATTGGTCGTCGTGAGAATCCCCGCCGGCGGGTCGGCAGCAGTGCTGTACGTCACGTACACGTTGGCTGTCGGCGTGATGTCGTACATGAGACCGACGCGGCCGGTAAATGGCGTATAGGTGTTTTCGAAGGCGCGCGGGTTGGCGGCATTCACCGCACGGAAGTTGCGCACCGCAAGCCGGATGTGTTCCCAGCGCAAGCCCGTGATCAGGCTCCAGCCCGGTGCAAAACGTGTGTGGCTCTCTGCGTAGACGGCCTTGGTGAACACGCGGTTGGTGCGGTCGGGATTGTGGGGCGGCAGCACGCCCGGTATGTCGAAGAAATTCTCGAGCTCGAAGTTCAGCGGATCGACCGTGCTGACCGGAGAGATCGACGGAGACGGATAGCGCGTCTGCTTGTTGCGGCTGACATCGACGCCCAGGGACCAGATTGACGGCATGCCGGCGAGGATGCCCTTGTGCAGCAAATCGAGTTTGTCGCCGATCAGCGTTTGCGCATGGCGCGTCGGGAACGCGGAGCCACGTATCACCTGGGTGTTAGCGGCGTTGTGTCGATATGCCTCGACGTTCAGGTACTCGCGGTCGGCATCGTAATGGTAAGCCGTGTTGGTCAACGTCGTGTCGTCGGAGAGGCGATACTCGAGGATCGAGCGATACCACTGCACGGTCTGTTCGTAACTGCCATTGGCAGCGTTGTAGTTCTTGAAGCGCGTGCGCGGGTCGTAGCGCGCCTCCACCGTCGGATTCAGCAGCGGCGTGCCCCAGTAGGGCTGGTGGTCCTTGGTCTGGTATTCGTATGCCAGCGTGTGCGACAGCGACGGCGTCAGGTCCGCGAGCCACGAACCGGAGGCCACCAGCGCGCGCCCGTCGGTGCGATCGACATAGCCGTCGGTCCCCTGAAAGCTCACGTCGCCACGCACGAAGTGGCGCGCATCGGCGCCCCCCAGTGGCGCATTGATGCCGTAGGCGACCTGATGCGTCTTGAAATCGCCATAGCGCATTAGTGATTCCTGCTGCATCGGCTGGCGCGTCGCGAGCTTGCTGACGTAGTTCACCGCACCGCCGACGGCCCCCGAACCATAGAGAAAACTGGATGCACCGCCCAGCACCTCGACGCGGTCGAGCAGCCACGAGTCGATCGGAAATGTGGAGATGATGTAGCCGACGTCGATGCCGTTGAACATCTGCGTCACCTGCGAACTGGTGAAGCCGCGCATCGACAGCACGCCGCCAGATCCCGGGGAACCATGCTCGGTGATACCCGGCGCACTCGTCACCGCCTCGATCGTGTCGCGCGCGCCGCGTGCGTCCATCGTCTCGCGGTCGATGATATTGATCGTCGCAGCGGTCTCGCGCGGCGTCAGTCCGAGACGGCTGCCGGTCGATGATTGCGTGTCGAGCGGCAATCGGGCGTTGGGTACGACCTCGGCGGACCGGATGATCAGCGCATCGAGCTGGGTCGGCGTCGCAACGCTGTTGCCTCCCGTTTCGGCCAGCACCGGCAGTGCAATGGCGGCGGCCATTGCGCCACAGATTCTTGCGGCACGACCGCCGCGATTTGCTGACTGCATGAACTCCTCCGTGATGGACTCATCGAAACGGAGATGCTTCACGCGCCGAGAACGCACCATTGCACGGCTGACCGACAACGGCGCAACGACTTCCGAATCCAGTGGATGAGCACTCACCCGATGGACCGTTCAACGGCTGGACACCACGCAAGACACTGCGTCCGGCCTCGACTCGCGCCGATTGAACGCACCTCCCGGGCCGGAAGTTTAGGCTTCGAACGATGACAATGCGATGCGGCAAATCGTCGCATCCAGAGTGGTCTGAACGTCGGGCTGCGGCAAAATGCCGCACTTCGCTGGCTCTTCGAATTAGCCTCGATCAAGGTTGCGCGCGCGAACTTGCCCCAGATTCGGCTTTCCTCGACCCAATGCATGGGCACGCCTGCGATGGCCGCAATACCGAAACGCAAACGCAACGAATCGTCCGAATGCCAGCGATGCGTCCTGCACAACCTCGCGGCCTGTCCGGCACGCGATCCGGCGTCGCAGGACGCCTCGGCCGCGTGGATTGACAGCATCGGCCTGCAGCCCGACTCGGTGCTGTTCAACCTCGGCGAGCGTGCGAACGCCGTGTACTGCTTGCGCAGCGGGGTGATGAAGCTGGTTCGCTACGACCTCGGCGGCAACCAGCGCATCGTGCGCATCCTCACCGCCGGCGACCTTGCGGCGCTGGAATCCGCTTTCGAGCACGCGCAGCAGCACACCGCCGTCGCCGTCACGCAGGTGCAACTCTGCCGCATCCCGGCGCCGCAGTTCCGCCAGTGGACGGACACCAACGACGAAATCCGGCGGCGCCTGCTGGCACAATCGCGCAGCGCCCTGCGCAAGGCCGATTACTGGCTCTCCGAACTTGTCGGCAACACGATTCCGGCACGCGTGCGCCTCGCACGGTTGCTGCTGCAACTGCGCGTGGGTGACAGCGACGAAATCCACCGGCTGCGCCTGGTCGATTACGGTGGCATACTCGGCATCGCGCCGGAGACCGCGTGCCGCATCCTGAATGAGCTGATGGATGACGGCGTGCTGACCAAGGCCGGCCGTACCCGCGACGGCCGCCTGTTCCGCGGCGACATCGAGGCCCTGATGCAGCTCGCGTCGGAAGAAACCGCCGCTGCCTGAACGCAGCCGTCTGCCGCACACCGGCCTGCGAGGCAGGGAGGACGGTCCTTGCAGGCAGGGCATGCCGGGAGGGACCGGCGGGCGGCCCTTGCGCGGCGGGCTGCCCGGAGATGCCCTGTCTATAAGGCTTCCAGGGCAGGCACTGCGCGACTTCAGCGCCCCTTGCGGCGGAACTCGCAAGCGGCACGGCGCAAGCGCGGGACGGTTCCCTCGCGCGGCCGACTAATGCATCCGACCCAGGAGGGCCGCGTCATGGCGGGCACAATCGGACATCCGATGCGCTAGACTGAACTGACGAAGAACGGAGGAAGCGCCATGCCCGATGGAAGCAGCCCGATTTCCGCATCGCGGTTCAGCATCAGCATCGACGGCGTGCAGGTCGGCGGGTTCGACGAACTGGCGATCGGCGATGCCGCCGGGTCGCCCGGCCGCAAACTGCAGGCGCACGAGCTGGCACATGTGGTCCAGCAACAGCAAGCGGCGCGCAGGCTGCCCGGCCGTACCAAGTACAGCAACATCACGCTCAAGCGCGGCTACATCAGCCAGTCCGCCATGCTGGGCCTCAAGGCGGCGGGCGGGCGGCGCGTTTCGATCGCCACGGCCGCACCCGGCGCGCGCGTCACCCTGCTGGGCGCACGGATCGAACGCAGCCGCGGCCAGGCCAAGGGCACCGACGTGGCGATGGAAGAACTCGTGCTCGCGCACGAAGGTTTTGGCTGACGCCGGCCCTTAACCGAGGAACAGCTTGTAGGCCGGATTCGAGGTTTCGTCGCGATAAGCGTAGCCGAGCGCGTCGAGGAAGCTGCGGAATTGCTCCATGTCCTGCGGCGGAACCTGCATGCCGACCAGCACCCGGCCGTAGTCCGCGCCGTGGTTGCGGTAGTGAAACAGGCTGATGTTCCAGCCGTGGCTCATGCTGTGGAGGAATTTCATCAGCGCGCCCGGTTTCTCGGGAAACTCGAAGCGATAGACGATTTCGTTGTCCACGCCCGTGGCATGGCCGCCGACCATGTGGCGCACGTGGAGCTTCGCAAGCTCGTCGTCGGTAAGGTCGATCGCCGGATACTCGTGCCGGTGCAGCAGTTCGAGCAGCTTGATCGATTCGCCGCGGTTATGCACCTGCACGCCGACGAAGACATGCGCTTCCAGCGCGTTCTTGTAGCGGTAGTTGAACTCGGTGATGTTGCGGTTGCCGATCAGCGAGAGGAACTTCTTGTAGGCACCGGGTTTCTCGGGCAGCGTGACGGCGAGGACCGCTTCGCGCGCTTCACCGATTTCGGCGCGCTCGGCGACGAAGCGCAGGCGGTCGAAATTCATGTTGGCGCCGCTGGCCACCGCAACCACCGTCTTGTCGTGCAGCTTGTGCTGCTTGAGCCATGCCTTGGCACCGGCCACCGCCAGCGCGCCGGCCGGCTCGAGAATCGAGCGCGTGTCCTCGAACACGTCCTTGATCGCGGCGCAGATCTGGTCGGTATCGACCAGCACCATTTCGTCGACATACATCTGAGCGAGGCGGAAGGTTTCCTCGCCGACCAGCTTGACCGCCGCACCGTCGGCAAACAGGCCGACCTGCGAAAGCTTGACGCGCTCGCCCTTGGCCAGCGACTGCGCCATGGCGTCGGCATCGACGGCCTCGACGCCGATGATCTTCGTTTCCGGCCGCAGGCGCTTGATGTAGGCCGCCACGCCGGCGATCAGCCCGCCGCCGCCGACGCAGCAGAACACCGCATGGATCGGCTTCGGGTGCTGGCGCAGGATCTCCATGCCGATGGTGCCCTGGCCGGCGATCACGTAGGGATCGTCGTAGGGATGCACGAAGGTGAGCTTCTCCGACTTCTCGAGTTCCAGCGCGTGGGCATAGGCCTCGTCGTAGGAATCGCCGGCCAGCACCACTTCGCCACCGCGCGCCTTGACCGCGTCGATCTTGATCTGCGGCGTGGTGGTCGGCATCACGATCACCGCGCGGCAGCCGATCTTCTGCGCCGACAGCGCCACGCCCTGCGCATGGTTGCCGGCCGAGGCGCAGATCACGCCGTGCTTCAGCTGCGTCGGCGTCAGGTGCGCCATCTTGTTGTAGGCGCCGCGCAGCTTGAAGCTGAACACCGGCTGCATGTCCTCGCGCTTGAGCAGCATGCGGTTGCCGCAGCGGGCGGAGAGATTGCGCGCGTGGTCGAGCGGTGACTCGATCGCGACGTCGTAGACCTGCGCATTGAGGATCTTTTCGAGGTAGTCGTGGTGCATGGCAGCCGGCGGACCCGGGTAAACTGGGCAGGCTGCACGATGCGCCCGCAAGCCGCGATTATAGCGGCGAACCACCCGCCAACCCGCCCGACATGGACTTCTCCAGCCTGCTCCACCCCTCGCCCGAAGCCGGCATCGCAGGGCTGTTTGTCGCCAGCTTCCTGTCGGCGACGCTGCTGCCGGGCGGCTCGGAGGCGGTGCTGTTCGCGCTGCTCAAGCTGCATCCCCATCAGGCCTGGCCGGCACTGATTGCCGCCACGGTCGGCAACACGCTCGGCGGCATGACGACCTACTGGATGGCGCGGCTGATTCCTGCACACGGCCTGCCGACGAATCTCGACTGGGTGCGGCGCTATGGCAGCGCCTCGCTGATTCTCGCCTGGACGCCGTTGGTTGGTGATGCGCTGTGCGCCGCCGCCGGCTGGCTGCGGCTCAATTGGCTCGCCTGCGCAATCTGGATGGCGCTCGGCAAGTTCGTGCGCTACGCGCTGGTCGTCTCGATCACCTGATCCGCGGCCGGGCAGGATGTCCTGCGCACGGAGGTAAGATGCGGCAAAGGGCCGGTCGGGCACGCGCCGCGGCCGATTCCCCCCAGCCGGTTCTCACGAGCCGACCCGCACATCCGCCTGCCTGCTGCATCACCCCTCAGCCCACACCACCATGCGCAACGACCACCTCCATCCTGCCGACATTCGCGGCGCCAGTCGTCTGGTGATCGATGCCATCGTCGGGATCGCCGATGTCGTCGAAGCCATGCACGTCAGCATCGCCCACCTGCCGGGTGCCAGGCGTCCGGCGTCGCCCGAGCCGGCACGCGGCATCACCGGGCTGGTCTATCGCAGCGTGCGAACGGTGACCTCGGGCGTCGGACTTGTGCTCGACAAGGCACTCGGCAGCCTGGTGCCACCGGCGGACAACGTGCGTTCCTCGTTCGGCCGCGAGGCGGTGCTGGCAGCGGTGAACGGCGTGCTTGGCGACTATCTTGCCGAAACCGGCAACGCGCTGGCGATTGCCATGGGATTGCGGCGCGATGGCCAGCCGCTGGAACTGACCCGCCAGGCACTGGCCGCGTCCATCCCCCAACCCGAACCGAAGTTGATGGTGATGGTGCACGGCCTGTGCAGGAACGACCTGCAATGGGGCGAGCGGGATCGGCTGGAATCGTTTGCCCGCGACCTCGGCTATACCGCACTGTTCCTGCACTACAACAGCGGCCGGCATGTCTCCATCAACGGCCGCGAATTCGCGGCGCTGCTGGAGCAATTGGTGGTGCAATGGCCAGTTGCGGTCGAATCGCTGGCCATCGTGGCGCACAGCATGGGCGGACTGGTCACCCGCAGCGCCTGCCATTACGCGGCGGCGGCGGCGATGCAATGGCCGGACGCCTTGCACCACCTGATCTTCATCGCCACGCCGCATCACGGCGCGCCACTCGAGCGTGGCGGAAACTGGATCGACCTGATCCTGGGCGCGAACCCTTATACCGCGCCACTTGCGCGACTGGGCAAGATACGAAGCGCCGGCATCACGGATCTGCGTTACGGCAATCTGGTCGATGAGGACTGGGCGGGCCACGACCGCTTCGCGCGGGGCGACCGCCGGACGCCAATTCCGCTGCCACCCGGCGTTTCGTGCCATGTCATCGCCGGCACCAACGGTGACGCGCCCGACGGCCTGTCAGGAAACCTGCGCGGACATCTGTGGGGTGACGGCCTGGTGCCACTGGACAGCGCACTCGGCCGCCACGCGGACCCGGCCAGAAACCTGGGATTTCCGGAATCCAGGTGCTGGATTGCCGGGAATACCGGACACCTGGCGCTGCTCGCCAGCGACGCAGCCTGGGAGCAGATTCGCCAGTGGCTCGGCGAGCGCGGCAATGACGGCGTCGCGTCGCGCCTGGCACCGCCAAGCTCCGGCGGTAGCGGGCCAGGCCGGCGCTGACCGCCGCCACCGTCGGCAACACGCTCGGCGGCATGGCGACCTACGTGATGGCGCTGATGATTCCGGCGCGCCCACGACCGTCGAAGCTCGACTGGGTGCGACGCAATGGCAGCGCGTCGCCGACCCTCGCCTGGGCGCCGTTGGTTGGCGATGCACAGTGCACCGCGGCCGGCCGGCTGGGACTGGAATGGCTCGCCAGCACGATCCGGAAGGCGATCGGAAAATTCGGGCGGCATCTGCGTGTCGTCTGGGTGAGTTGCCTGTAACCTCGGAACAGACCGGGCCGCAAGGCGCATGTACAGGCGCTCTCGGGCCATGTTGCCCCACGAGGCCCATTCCGCCTGCCTCACGCGGCAGGCATGCCCGGGAAGACCGCTGGATGCGGGTTCCAGGCTTGCCGCCTGACGGGAATCACGCAGTTTCGGCGACCGGCGTGCGGATCAGGTGGTCGAAGGCGCCGAGCGCGGCTTTCGCGCCTTCGCCGACCGCGATGACGATCTGCTTGAACGGCACCGTGGTCACGTCGCCGGCGGCGAACACGCCGGGCACCGAAGTCTGGCCGCGCGCGTCGATCTCGATCTCGCCGTGGCGCGACAGCTCGACCGTGCCCTTGAGCCATTCGGTGTTGGGCACCAGGCCGATCTGCACGAACACGCCTTCGAGGTCGAGCTTGCGGCTCTCACCGCTCACGCGGTCGGTATAGACGAGGCCGTTGACCTTCTTGCCGTCGCCGGTGATCTCGGTGGTCTGCGCGTTGGTGTGGATGTCGACGTTCGGCAGGCTTTTCAGCTTGGCGACGAGCACCGCATCGGCGCGCAGTTGCGGCGCGAACTCGAGCAGCGTGACGTGGGCCACCACGCCTGCCAGGTCGATCGCCGCCTCCACGCCGGAATTGCCGCCGCCGATCACCGCGACGCGCTTGCCCTTGAACAGCGGACCGTCGCAGTGCGGACAGTAGGCCACGCCGTGATTGCGGTACTGCGCCTCGCCCGGCACGTTGACGTTGCGCCAGCGCGCACCGGTGGCGAGGATGACGCTCCGGCTCTTCAGGCTCGCGCCGTTGGCGAGCTGCACTTCGATCAGATCGCCGGGAATCAGCTTCTCGGCGCGCTGCACGTTCATGATGTCGACGTCGTAGGCGCGCACATGCTGTTCGAGCGCGGTGGCGAACTTCGGGCCTTCGGTCTCCTGCACGGAGACGAAGTTCTCGATGGCGAGCGTGTCCAGCACCTGGCCACCGAAGCGTTCGGCCACCACACCGGTGCGGATGCCCTTGCGCGCCGCGTAAATCGCGGCGGCCGCGCCGGCCGGCCCGCCGCCGACGATCAGCACGTCGTAGGGCGCCCTGGCGTTGAGCTTCTCGGCGTCGCGCCTTGCGGCACCGGTATCGATCTTGGCGAGGATTTCCTCCGCGCCCATGCGGCCCTGGCCGAATACCTGACCGTTCAGGTAGATCGTCGGCACGGCCATGATCTGGCGCTGCGCAACCTCATCCTGGAACAGCGCGCCGTCGATGGTCACGTGGCGGACGCGCGGATTGAGCACCGCCATCAGGTTGAGCGCCTGAACCACCTCGGGGCAGTTCTGGCAGGTCAGCGACATGTAGGTTTCGAAGTGGAAATCGCCTTCGAGATTGCGGATCGCTTCGATGACCGACGCGTCGAACTTGGGCGGGTGGCCGCCCATCTGCAGCAGCGCGAGCACCAGCGACGTGAATTCATGGCCCAGCGGGATCGCCGCGAACCGCAGGTTCGACGGCTCGCCCGTGCGGCCGATGGTGAATGAAGGCTTGCGCTCGGCGTCGTCGCGTTCTGACACCGTGATGAGCGGCGACAGTTCGGCGATCTCGCGCAGCAATTCCAGCATCTCGCGCGACTTGTCGCCGCTATCGGTGGAGGCGACGAGTTCGATCGGCCTCGTGAGCTTTTCGAGGTAGGCCTTGAGCTGGTTCTTGAGTGCAACGTCGAGCATGGTGCATGCCTTTTTCTTTGTGGTGTCTCTCAGGCCGCCCGCACGAGGCGGGCGGTCCGGGGATGGGGGTGCGAGTTCTGCTTAGATCTTGCCGACCAGGTCGAGCGAGGGTGCCAGCGTTTCGGCGCCCGGCGTCCACTTGGCGGGGCAGACTTCGCCCGGATGCGAGGCGACGTACTGGGCGGCTTGCACCTTGCGCAGCAGTTCCTTGGCGTCGCGGCCGATGCCCAGATCATGAATCTCGGCAACCTTGATCTGGCCTTCCGGGTTGATGACGAAGGTACCGCGCAGCGCCAGGCCTTCTTCCTCGATCATGACGTCGAAGTTGCGGCTGATGGTGCCGGTCGGGTCGCCGATCATCGGGTACTTGATCTTCTTGATCGTGTCCGAGGCATCGGCCCAGGCCTTGTGCACGAAGTGCGTGTCGGTCGACACGGCATAGACTTCGCAGCCCAGCGACTTGAAGGTGTCGTAGTGGTCCGCCAGGTCGCCCAACTCGGTCGGGCAGACGAAGGTGAAGTCGGCGGGGTAGAAGAAGACCACCGACCACTTGCCCTTGAGGTCCTCGCTGGACACCGGGACGAACTTGCCGTTGTGGTAGGCGGTTGCCTTGAAGGGTTTGACTTCGGTGTTGATGAGTGCCATGTCAGATTCATCCTGGGTTGTTGAAAGGGACGGACGAATCTTATCCGCACCGCAGCAGCCGCAGGATGAATTATCCGAATGGTGTGAATTGGAAAAACCTATCGGGGCAGCGTCGGCAGCCGCCCCGGGGAACGATCACTGTCCGTCGGTATCGAGGGAGATGAACTTGCGCGGCGAGCTGCCGTGCTGCTGTACCCAGGTCGCACCGTTCTTCCACGCCCACAGACCGTACTGGCTGCCAAAGTCCACGATCAGGTCGTCCACGCCGTTGCGGTCCAGATCCGCCATCTCCAGCGCTTCCGAGGCCACCGCATGCACGCCTTGCCAGGTGCTGTTGTTCTTCCATACCCAGATACCGTACTGGGGACCGAAGTCGACCACCAGATCCTTGCGCGGGTCCGCATCGATGTTGCCCACCACCATGCGTTGTGGCGAGACACCGTGCAGCTGCACCCAGCTCGCCTGGTTCATCCGCACCCACAGCCCGTATTGGGGTCCAAAGTCGATGATGACTTCGTCGATGCCGTTGCCGTCCAGGTCGCCGGTGACGATGTCTTGCGCGCTGGTGCCGTGCAACGGAACCCAGCTGCCGTTGTTCATGTATTGCCAGATGCCGTATTGCGCTCCGAAGTCGACGACCAGATCGCGCCGCGCGTCGCTGTCGAGGTTGCCCGAGGCCACTTGCCGCGGGGCCACGGCGTGCAGCCCTTTCCAGGTGCCGTCGTTCATGTAGGCCCACAGCCCGAGGCCGGTGCCGAAATTCACCACGAAGTCGGCCTGTCCGTTGTTGTCCAGGTCGCTGGCAACGATCTGCGCGGCGGCACTGTTATGCACCTTGGCCCAGGTGCTGCCGTTCTTCCAGGTCCACAGCCCGTTGCTCCCGCCCAGGTCGATCAACACGTCCGAGCGTCCGTTGTTGTCCACCTCCCCCGCCGCCATCGGACCGGCCGACACCGAATGCACCTGCAACCACGTGCTGTCGTTCCTGCGCAGCCACAGTCCGATCGATCCTCCAAAATCAACCAACAGATCGTTGTTGGCCGCGCTGACCAGCGGCACCGCCGTAGCGAGGAATGCCGCCACCGCGGTACGGGTGTTGTTCATCGACGTCGCGTTGTCCGCCTCACCCGCACTGCCGACGGCGACACCGCAAGGACGGCCGTTGCACTGGATGCGCGGGTTGGAGAACAGGTCGACGCCCGGATCGATGTAACTCATGATGGTGCCGAAAATGCCTTCGACACCGTGGCCGAACGAATACGGGTAGGTGCCCTGCATCAGCGCACCGCTGCCGTCGAGGCTGTTGGCGCGATCGTGTGCGCTGCCCAGGTTATGCCCGATCTCATGCACCAGCGCATTGTCCGGGCAGTAGTACAGCGAGCCGGCCTGCAAGTCGTCGCCGTCCGACACGACCGACATCGCGTGCGAGCGGCTGAACGACACCGGGTTGTCGTAATCCAGCAGCCAGGCCAGTCCGCAGCCGTCGTCCACCGCGCCGTCGTAGGGACGGATCAGCGTCACCAGATCGGCACCATACTGGGTGCGCAGCGACGCCACGCCGCTCAGCACGCCGCTGCCGCTGGTCAGAGCGTTCAGTGCCGTATCCATTGTCTGCGCGTCGCCATAGTTAACCGCCTGAACCTTGACCACGCGCAGGCTGATCTTGATCTGGCTGTTCAGATAGGCCTGGTTGCCGACTTCGACCACGTTGTTGATGCGCGTCGCCAGCAGGCTGCCGGGATAGCGCGTCGCCATCTTCGGCGAGGTCAACACCAGGAGGTCGATCACCGAGTTGCCGGACGGAATCAGTGCCGCGGCCGTCGGGGCCGACGTGGTCGAACTCGCCGCCCCGATCGCGGCGGCTTCGGCTGCAGCGCGCGCCCTGGCTTCAGCCGCGCCCGGCGGAACTCGGGCATCGTTGTGTCTGGGGGGTGCAATGCGGCGGCCCAGCGCCTTGTAATCGGCAATCTCCGCATCGCCATTCTCCGCCAGCAGATCGAAGCGGCCGTCGGCGGTATCCAGACGCCCGACGCTGCCCCCCGCCCCCGTCGTGACGATGGCGCGGCGCGTCTCCCCGGCCGCCTGCAACCGCGCGACAATGGTGCGATCGCCGTTGGCATGCTCGACGGTGCGCTCGACGACGTAGGTCGCCTGGCTTCTGCCCTGCGGCGTGAAACCGAACTGCTCGCCAGCCTTGAGTTCGCGCAACAGCGCGTGGTCGACGCGTCCGCGCGACTTGCCTGCCTGGCGCTGCGCGCCCGGCAAGGTCGATTGCGTTCCAACGGTCGTTGGCGCGGAAAGCAGTTCGCGAACGGGCGCATGCGTCTGCGCGGCAGCGGATGCGACGGCGAACAGGGCCGCCGCGAAAACCGTGAATTTGATCATCCGGACGTCTCGATTCCTGGCCACCCCGAAAAACGCCACGTTCTTCGGGAGGCATGACAAAAGAGGCCAGCATGCGCGACGCCCCGGGCAAGCCCCTGATTGCATAAGGGGTTCATTTGCCGCGAATTTTGCGCCGCAATAAGCTAGACTAAGGGGCTTGCTCCATCGTAAGCGAAATTTGCGCCCGACCCCATGCAGCCCGCCGCAGAATTCACCGAAGCTCACACAGGCACAGGAATGCGCCTGCGCGAAATTCCCTACAACTACACGTCATTTTCCGACCGCGAGATCGTCATCCGGCTGCTCGGCGAGTCGATGTGGCGGGTACTGGACGAATTGCGCGGCGAACGCGTCACCGGTCGCTCGGCGCGCATGCTCTACGAGGTGCTCGGCGACATCTGGGTCGTGCAGCGCAACCCTTATCTCGAAGACGATCTGCTGGACAATCCGACGCGGCGCGCCGCACTTGTCGGCGCCCTGCGACACCGGCTGACCGAAATCGGCAAGCGGCGCTCGGCCACCGACCCGGCCGACGCAGCCTGGCGCGCACGCGACGAAAAGGTCGGCCTGCTGCTCGATGCTGCGCGCAAATCGGTCGAGGCATTCGAAGCGCATTTTGCCGAAACCGGGAAACTGCGCAACCGCGCGCTCAAACTGCTCGGCCGCCACACGCGCCGCGACAACATCGCCTTCGACGGCCTGGCACGTGTGTCGCATGTGACGGACGCCACCGACTGGCGCATCGAATATCCCTTCGTCGTGCTCTATCCCGACACCGAGGCCGAGATCGCGCCGCTGGTGCGCGGCTGCATCGAGCTGGGCCTGACCATCATCCCGCGCGGCGGCGGCACCGGCTACACCGGCGGCGCGGTACCGCTCACGCCCTACTCCGCCGTCATCAACACGGAAAAGCTGATCGACCTCGGGCCGGTGGAGCAGACGCTGCTGCCGGGCCTTTCGACGCACTACGCGACGGTACGCACCGGCGCAGGCGTCGTGACACGGCGCGTGATGGACGCCGCGGAGCAATCCGGTTTCGTGTTCGCCTGCGACCCGACATCGGCCGACGCCTCGTGCATCGGCGGCAACATCGCGATGAATGCCGGCGGCAAGAAAGCGGTGTTGTGGGGCACGGCGCTGGACAACCTCGCCTCGTGGCGCATGGTCGATCCACAGGGGCGCTTCGTCGAGATCACGCGCCTCGACCACAACCTCGGCAAGATCCACGACGCCGCAGTCGCGCGCTTTTCGGTGCAGCGTTTCCACGCCGACGGCAGCACGCCGGACGGCAATCCGCAATTGCTCGAGATCCCGGGCGCGCGTTTCCGCAAGACCGGCCTCGGCAAGGACGTCACCGACAAGTTCCTCGCCGGCCTGCCTGGCGTGCAGAAGGAAGGGTGCGACGGCATCATCACCAGCGCGGTGTGGATCCTGCACAAGATGCCGCCGGTCACGCGTACCGTGTGCCTGGAATTCTTCGGCCAGGTGCGCGAAGCAGTGCCGGCGATCGTCGAGATCAAGAACTACATCGACAGCCTGCCCAAGACCGGCGACGCGCGCGTGATGCTGGCCGGCCTCGAGCACCTCGACGAGCGCTACGTGCGTGCCGTCGGCTACGCGACCAAGGCCAAGCGCCACGGCAGGCCGAAAATGGTGCTGATCGGCGACATCGTCGGCGACGACGAGAATGCCGTCATGGCCGCCGCCTCGGAAGTGGTGCGCCTGTGCAACGCGCGCGCCGCCGAAGGCTTCATCGCCGTGAGCGCCGAGTCGCGCAAGAAGTTCTGGCTTGACCGCGCCCGCACGGCCGCGATCGCGCGCCACACCAACGCCTTCAAGATCAACGAGGACGTGGTGATTCCGCTGCCACGCATGGGCGACTATTGCGACGGCATCGAGCGCATCAACATCGAGCTTTCGATCCGCAGCAAGCTGCGCCTGTGCGACGCGCTGAGCGGATTCCTCGGTGGCGATCTGCCGCTGCACAAGGGCGATGCCAACCTCGAGGCCGACGAACTGATCGGCGACCGCCGCGCCCAAGCGCTCGAGCAGATCGCGTCGGTGCGCCAGCGCTGGCGCTGGATCCTCGACCACCTCGATTTGCCGCTCGCCGAAGCGGAGGCGAATTTCGCCGGGCTGGGTATCGTAGCCGGCGAACTGACCAACCGCGCTGCAAACCCGACGCTGTTCCACCGCGTGCAGGATTACTCGTTGCGGATTTCGTGGAAGGCCCAACTGAAGCCGCTGCTCGACGAGATTTTCGACGGCGTGTTCTTCGGCCCGGTGCGCGAGCGCATCGCCGCGATCCAGAAGGAAGTGCTGCGCGGCCGCGTGTTTGTCGCCCTGCACATGCACGCCGGCGACGGCAATGTGCATACCAACATCCCGGTGAACTCCGACCATTACGAGATGCTGCAGGAAGCCAACGGCGCGGTGGTGCGCATCATGGCGCTGGCGCGCTCGCTCGGCGGCGTGATTTCCGGCGAGCACGGCATCGGTATCACCAAGATCGAGTTCCTGTCCGAGGCCGAGATCGCACCCTTCGTCGACTACAAGCGGCGCGTCGATCCGGAAGGCCATTTCAACAAGGGCAAGCTGCTGCCGGGCGCCGACCTGTCGCGCGCCTACACGCCGTCGTTCTCGCTGCTCGGCGCCGAATCGCTGATCATGGAGCAGAGCGAGATAGGCGGCATTTCGCATTCGATCAAGGACTGCCTGCGCTGTGGCAAGTGCAAGCCGGTGTGCTCGACGCACGTGCCACGCGCCAATCTGCTCTACTCGCCGCGCAACAAGATCCTCGCCACATCGCTGCTGATCGAAGCCTTCCTCTACGAGGAACAGACGCGCCGCGGCGTGAGCCTCAAGCATTTCGACGAGTTCTCCGACGTGGCCGACCACTGCACGGTGTGCCACAAGTGCGTCAATCCATGTCCGGTGGACATCGACTTCGGCGACGTCTCGATCGCCATGCGCAACCTGCTGCGCAAGGAAGGCAAGAAGAAGTTCAACCCGGGCACCGCGGCGTCGATGGCGTTCCTCAACGCCACCGACCCGGGCACCATCAAGGCGCTGCGGCTGGGCATGATCGAGTGGGGCTACACCGCCCAACGCCTCGGCCACCGCATCGGCAAGACGCTCGGCCTGGTGAAGGACCAGACGCGGCACCCGCCCGCCACGCTGGGCCGCGCCCCGGTCAGGGCGCAGGTGATCCACTTCATCAACAAGCCGATGCCGGGCGGGCTGCCGAAAAAGACCTCGCGCGCACTGCTCGACATCGAAGACCCTGCGATCGTGCCGGTGGTGCGCAACCCCGCGCAAGCGGCCGAGGATACCGAGGCGGTGTTCTACTTTCCCGGATGCGGCTCGGAGCGGCTGTTCTCGCAGGTTGGGCTGGCAACGCAGGCGATGCTGTGGCACGTCGGCGCGCAGACCGTGCTGCCGCCAGGCTACCTCTGCTGCGGCTACCCGCAGACGGCAGGCGGCGACGCAGATCGCGGCCAGCAGATCACCACCGACAACCGCGTGCTGTTCCACCGCGTGGCCAACACGCTGAACTACCTCGACATCAAGACGGTGATCGTCTCCTGCGGCACCTGCATGGATCAGTTGCAGAAGTACGAGTTCGGCAAGATCTTCCCCGGCTGCCGCCTGCTCGACATCCACGAATACCTGATGGAAAAGGGCGTCAAGGTCGAGGGCATCGCCGGTGTGCGCTACATGTACCACGACCCCTGCCACACGCCGATCAAGCAGCACGCGCCGGTCAAGGTGGTGAACCGGTTGATCCGCACCGCCGACGACACGAAGGTTGCCTTGAGCGACCGCTGCTGCGGCGAAAGCGGCACGCTCGCGGTTAGCCGGCCTGACGTTTCCACCCAGGTACGCTTCCGCAAGGAAGAAGAGATGCGCAAGGGTGCCGAGGCCCTGCGCGGCGGCGGCTACACCGGCGCGGTGAAGATCCTCACTTCGTGCCCGTCGTGCCTGCAGGGCCTATCGCGCTACAACGACGATGCGGGCACCCAGGCCGACTACATCGTGGTCGAGATGGCAAAGCACCTGCTGGGCGAGAACTGGATGGCCGAGTACGTGGCGAAAGCCAACGCCGGCGGTATCGAGCGCGTGCTGCTGTGAGCGGGGCGCTTCAGTAATTGCGCGCGACGCGCTCCAGCGTTTCGAGCTTTTCCTTGAGCCGGCGCTGCTCGCGTTCGAGGTCGCGGATGCGTGAATCGCGGTAGCGTTTGTCGTCGTCTTTCGCGTGCTTGTCGTCGCGCTTGCGCTTCTGGTCGTACAACTCGCTTTCCACGTCACTCAGCGATTTCTTGGTCAGCCGGACCTCGATGCCGGTGCGATAAGCGCTCTCGCTCTGCGGCGGACACAGCGAGAGCTGGAATTTCTCGTCCTCGCGCCCCGCTCGGTAGGCATCCGCCGGCCGGCAATAGACGTTGGTCACACCGTCCTGCCAAGACCGCTTCAAGTCGTTGGCGGCGCGGCCGCAGCGTTCGTGCTCATACTTGGCGGCCTTGCCGCCGGCCTCGTAGGCCACCTGCGGCGTGCAGTATTCGCGCAACCCGGCCTCGTGGCGGTTGCGCAGCTCGCCGCGAGCGCCGCACAACTGCCCGTCGAACACACGCCCGGCGCGACCTTCGGCGAATGCCTTGTCCGGCGTGCAGTAGCCGCGCGCCACGCCCTCCAGCCGGCCGCGCTCGTAGGCGGCGGCGTCGATCGAAATGTTGTGCGCGCCGCAGTTCGCGCGCCAGTACTCGACCGCATTGCGCCCTTCCGATCCGTCCTTGTAGCCGACCTCGTGCCACTTGCCTTCGGTGCACGCCTTGTCGGCGAACATGCTGGCGCACCCGCCCAGCAGCAGTGTCAGCGGCAAAGCAAGGAAGATTCTGCGCATGCACGGGCTCCGGCGGGTCATTGCATCCGATTGTGCCCGGGTGATGCACCCGCCGCAAAGGGTCGCGACGGGTTAACCCGTTCGTCCGGTTTTCAGCCTGGTTTCAGCCAGGCTGCCTATCGTGGGCACACACGAACCCACGACAGGAGTCACGACATGAAGAACACCGTACGCAATTGCATCGTCACGCTCGTCGCCGCAACAAGCCTGATCGCCACCGCCCATGCGGATGACGATCACGCCAAGTCGGAGGCAATCGCCAAGTCGCTCGGCTTCATCAGCCTGGAACAGGCGACGGAAAAGGCGCTTGCCGCTAAACCGGGCGTGGTGGTCGAGGCGGAACTCGACGATCGAGATTTCGGCAAGGGCTGGGATTACGAGTTCGAGATCGTCGATGCCGACGGCCGCGAGTGGGACGTGAAGGTGGACGCCAAGACGGGCGAGGTGCGCCGCGTCTGGCGCGACTGGTTCTGACGGCGTTAAGCGTGGCAGGGGCGGCGGGATGACCCGCCGCCCTCAAGTGCCTGCCCTGGAAAGCGCGCCGGATGGCGCGCTCCGGGCATGCGCCGTGGAAAGCGACATCTGGTGCGGCATTTGGCGGTGCCAGGCCTGCAATTGCCTATCCACGAGCCTTTCAGGCCGGTGATTTTCAGCTTTTCTCGCGATGCACCGCCAGCGGACCGGGAGCCTGGCAGACCGGCATCATCGAGATGACGTTGATGTTGACGTGCGCCGGGCGGCTGACGACCCACCACACGGTGTCGGCGATGTCCTCTGGCGTGATCGGCTGGGTGCCGGCATAGACGCTGGCGGCCTTGCCCGCGTCGCCGCCAAAGCGGATCGCAGAAAACTCGGTACCACCGCACAGGCCGGGCTCGATGTCGGTGACGCGGATGGCCGTGCCGAGCAAGTCGGCACGCAGGTTGAGGCTCAACTGGTGCACGAAGGCCTTGGTGGCGCCATAGACGTTGCCGCCGGGATACGGGTACTCGCCAGCAATCGAGCCCATGTTCAGGATGTGGCCGCGATTGCGTTCGACCATGCCGGGCAACACCAGGCGCGTGACGGTCATCAGGCCGCGCACATTGGTGTCGACCATCGTCTCCCACTCGTCGAGGCTGGCCATGTGCGCCGGCTCGAGTCCGAGCGCGAGGCCGGCATTGTTCACCAGCACGTCGATCGCCGCCCACTCGGCCGGCAGGCCGGCGAGCACGTGCTCGACCATGGCGCGGTCGGTCACGTCGAGTTCCAGCGGCAGCACGGCATTGCCGAGTTCGTCGCGCAAGGCGACCAAGCGTTCCATGCGCCGCCCGGCAGCGATGACGCGTGCACCCTCGCGCACCGCGCGGCGCGTGATTGCCGCGCCGAAGCCCGCGGTTGCGCCGGTAATCAGAAATATCATGGCTTCCCTCCTCCATCAACGAATCGGATCGCGGCGCATCGCAGGGCTACGGTTCGCCACATGCAGCGGTTTGGCGCCGTTGGTGCCGTCATTTCATCACATCGAAGCCCATGTCCTGCATGGCAGAATCGAATTCCCCGTTCATCAGGAGTGCGCCATGCCGAACATCAAGATCCTCGCCCCACTCGCCATCGCGCTTGCGCTCGTCGGGTGCAGCTCGGCGCCAACCTCGCAGCAGCCGGCACCGCCGCCGCCGGCTGCACCGGCCGCGACCAGCCCCGAAGTCGCGCCCGCTGCCGCGGCGGCCGCGCCCGACGCCACGCCGGCCGCCGAAGCCGCGCCCGCCCTGACCACCAGTGTCGGCGGCAAGCTCAGCTATCGCACCCGGCAGGCATTGCCGCCCGAGGCGGTGATCCGCGTCCAGCTCGTCGAAGCGGCTTCGGGCGGTACGCCCGCCAAGGTAATCGGCGAACAGGTGATCGAGGCAGCCGGCAAACAGGTGCCGATCGACTTCAAGGTGGCCTACGATCCGGCCGCGATTTCGGCCAAGAAGCGCTATCAGCTCAATGCGCAGATCGAGGTCGGCGGCGAGCCGGTGATGAAGAGCACCGGCACCAACCGCGTGCTCACCGCCGGCAACCCGAAGACACGCAACCTCGTGCTGCAGCCGACGGGCGCCAAGAAGAAGAAACCGTGAGGCAGGTCCACACCATGCTGCGCCTGGTCAGCCGCGGCCGCGGCATGACCGAATTCACTGCGGCGGCGCGCGACTGGGTGCGCGCGCAGGGCATGCGCGACGGATTGCTGACGCTGTTCGTCCGCCATACGTCGGCAAGCCTGCTGATCCAGGAGAACGCCGACCCGGACGTGCGTTCCGATCTCGAACGCTTCTTCGCACGCCTGGTGCCCGACGGCGACCCGCTGTTCGAGCACATCCAGGAAGGGCCGGACGACATGCCGGCCCACGTGCGCTGCGCGCTGACCCAGACCCACCTCTCGGTACCGTTGATCGCCGGCGCGCTCGCGCTGGGAACCTGGCAGGGCATCTATCTTTTCGAGCATCGCCGGCACGGCACACAACGCGAGGTGGCATTGCACTTGCTGGGTGAATGAGTTCGCCGCCCGGGGTCGACCTGACGGCGGCGCCGGCGGCGCGTATCATTCGCCATTCATAACGCATCGGGAGACGGCATTGACGCACCGGGTCGAAGGTTGCGAGCTGTGCGAACAGACGGGCGGAACGCCCGTCTGGCAGGACGGCGCCTGCCGCGTGGTGCGTGTGGACGATGCCGACTACCCGGGCTTCTGCCGCGTCATCTGGCACGACCACGTCGCCGAGATGAGCGACCTGACTGGCACCGAACAACGACACTTGATGGGCGTAGTCAATGCCGTCGAGGCGTCGCTGCGCAAGCTCTACCGGCCGGACAAGATCAACCTCGCGAGCCTTGGCAACGTGGTGCCGCACCTGCACTGGCACATCATCCCGCGCTGGCGCGACGATCGGCATTTTCCCAAGCCGGTCTGGGCCGTGCCGGAACGCGACAAATCCGCGCCGCGCCCGGCCGTCCCGGACCAAACCCTGCGCGACGCCATCGTTCAGGTGCTGGCGGAAGCACAGGGGGGTGGCGTATGAGCCACCTGGCGAGGGGCCCCGCGAAGCGGGGATCGACAACAAAACGGCCTTGCGGACGCACGACCCGCTACGACAACGAACCAACCTTGACCCTTGGGAGGCAACGCGCATGAGCGTTCCCGTCGCGCCCGGTGTGGCGTTTTCCGATGTGCCGAGTGCC